>ERZ1292632.1413-Hain-H43-01um-R2-1413-length-23267-cov-7_pt1 | contig 23267 bp, 24 predicted proteins | sample MGYA00564407_ERZ1292632 | MGnify/ENA primary metagenome ERZ1292632 (study PRJEB36523, sample SAMEA6512637) | groundwater metagenome | collected 2019-01-08 | study: AquaDiva: Metagenomics assemblies of 32 groundwater samples | reverse complement strand
TGTACGCCAAGGCGACCAGCAATAACGTCTATTTCTCGGCCGCGACGGCGACGGCAACTGGAACACCTACCTTAACTGCCGACTTCCCAGACGTGGCTAACGTACGTGATAATGATACTGTTAATAGTGTTACAGGCACTCTCGCCTCCAACAAGATTCTTAAAAGTAACCCAACACCTGGAAACTACAACGATGACAACCTGGTCATTGGTAACGTTCGACCAGTTGCCTTTGGTCTTAGCCTAACAGGCGACCTTGCTAACCTTGTTGCCACTGACGCGGCCTATCTTACACTAGAGGGTACACGTAATAGTATGACTGCCACCGCAGCAGATATCCTTTCCGGTAAGAATGTTACCATTGCCTCCGTACTAACATCAGGTACATTCGACGAAGCCGCTCGAAACACAGTTCCAACCCTCTCCCTCGTTCCCACCCCCGCAACAGGTGGTCCTGCTGCGTGGCTTCAACTTAACGTGAGTCGTGTAGGTACGCTTGACCTTGACGCAGCTAAGATTGCTTTTGAAACTCCACGCAATACCGATATGGCTGCTGCTAAGGTTGAGCTCGCCTACGCCTATGTTACCCGCGGTGTAGACCGCGTTGGTACACTTGCAACGGGAGATGTTCCGACCGTCCCGGTCTGCGCAACCGGAACGCCAACCTCTACAACGATTCCAGTCACCATCACGGCTGACACCGGCTCTGTCGGTTCGCTGTACTACGCCTTAGTAGACGCCTTATCCTGGACACTGTTTGGTACAACCCTTACCGGTTCTGGTGTCCTTACCATAACTGGTCTTACCTCTGGCAGAAAGTATCGCTATTTCTGTCAGTCCCTTGCCGGCGGGTCTGCAAACTCAGTTGTCAGTGAAGCTGTCCAACTCCCAGACTCTACCGGAACCACTCCAACCTTCACACTAATAACTGCAACGCAGCCAACTTACACGGAGGTCTAGGCGGTAAACTCGGTGTTCATTTCGTGAACGGAGAGTACAATGGCCTTCACACGAACTTGGGATGAAACAGCTCCCCTCGGTACTGCTGCTGCAAACACCCTCGAAACCATCATTCAACAGCTGAAGACTGATGTGAAGGAGCGAATCCCACCTGCGGTAACACTAACTGCTGCAGCCGAGGCCGCGGACATACGAGTCGTTACACTACAGGCAAACGACGTCAACGCGGTTGCATGGGCGATGACGCGAGTGTTGTTTAGGGTTTGGATTTCAGATACCGAATATGGTGAGGTTACAACCACTCTCCTTCCAACTGTTACGGTTGGGACTGGAGCAGAACTTGAGTGTCTCGGTAACTACCAATTCCTTATTGTTGCAAATGCATCTGGCCTTGCAACTCTTAGTATTGAACTTGCCGGCGCAGCTACGATGTACGTAATGGCTGAGGTGGATGGTAAAGTCTACAGCAGTGGTGCAGTTACCTTTGCAGCTTAGGAGCAGTAATGCCAACTAAACTGTGGCATAGACAGCAAGCACTCATTCGGCAGCCCTTCCAAGGGTTGGACCGGAGCGGTAACACTGAGGACCTTTCAGAGAAGGCCTCAAGTGTCGCACGTTGCGCGTTTCAACAGGGTTATGTTGAGAAGAAGGCAGGCAGAACAGCCGTCGGTGGGACAGACTCTGCCCCACTCCCCTCCGGCATTGAGCACTTGTATAACTACAAGAAACTTGACAGTACCCAAAGGCTGCTTGCTTGGACTGCAACAGGAGTCTATAACTACGCTGCGGCCGGGACATCTCTCACAAACATCACCGGCTCTGCTACACTGCATAATACACTTGGTCCAATCAGTGCAGTTACATACGTTAATAAGATGTATTTCACTAACAGCTGTCCTGATGAGACTCCTTGGTATTGGAGCATTGGTGACGCGGCCATTACTGCCCTTGGTGGTAGTTATCAATGCAGGATTCTTGGCACCTATGGTGAGCGTCTTATCATGTTGGACACATATGAGGGTGGAGTCTGGAATGGCCAACGTATGCGTTGGTCTAACGTTGGTAACACCACCTTCAGTAGTGGTGACTTCGTAGACCTTGTCTCCTTCCTAGGCGATGATGAAATCGTGGGCTGTGCGCAGTTGCAGTCTAGCTTCATCATCTATGGCCGGCGACACATCTTAGAGTGCAGTTATACAGGTAGCACAACTAACCCCTTTGCATTTACCTTGCGGGATGCAAACATCGGTCTCTCCTCTTTAAGAGGACTGTTTGCCGAGCGCAGTACCCACTACTTCCTTTCTGCAGACGGCCTTTACACCTTCGACCTTAGCCTTACAGCAAAACCGTTCGATCAGAAGGTTAGAGAGTGGTTCCTCGCAAATAGCAACAAAGCGTACTGGGTTAAGTATGTGATGTCGAAGAATGAACTTACCTCAGAGATTCTACTGTACTACACCAATGCCGGCAGCAGTGCAAATGACAGAGTACTCTGTTTCAATACTAGGACAGGTGTGTGGACGGAGGATAGTAGGAGTTGTACCTGCGCCTGTTACGGTGGGCCAACTGGTCAGCTCACAATTGATGAGTTAAGCGGTACGATTAATGCTCAGACAGGTACTATAGATGACCTCGGCCAACCTACCAGCGTAACCGTAACTTACGTTGGAGACTCCACCGGCACAGTCTGGAAGGATTGGTCTGGTACTAACATAGGCGCTGCCGCCTCCATCCTTGACTATGAAACTAAGGACTTTACCTTTGAGGATGATGGTGGGTCCTGTTGGATGGCGGTAGAGTTTCTTGCCCTCGGTAGCACTGTTACTGTAAGTTACAGCACAGATGAAGGCACGACTTGGACGAGCCTAACCGCGACCACCCTAACCGCAGCGTGGGTTAGGTATAGACTTGACTTTGAGTCAATTGGGAAGGCCTTTAGAGTTAGGTTCTACAACTCCGTTGTAGATGAGACTGTCCAACTTCGCTGGTTCCGTCTTTACGTTCTGCGTACAAGTAGTGGAGGCACACTCCCAACGTGAGTAATGTAAACTGGCTTGATGGCGTTGCACGCACACCGCTCGTTCCGCAACTGGAAGTTGCGGGATGGGATACTTTCTCCTTTCAATATACAAGTATGTATCGTGACATCTACGATGCAATTATGAAGATTAGAGCTGGAGAGATAACACTGACTGTACCTACGGCCGACAACAGTTTCTCTCCAACTCTAAATACTCACTTAATCACAAAGGCTTTTCTTGCCGGCAGTTACATTCCAAAATCGATTCTCACCGCAAAGGGAGACCTCATAGTTGCAACTGCCGCCAGCACTCCTAGTGCTGTTCCAAGTGGCGCAGATGGTAAGTTCCTGATGGCTTGGGCGGCAGAACCGGCAGGAGTAAAGTGGGATTCTGTGCATGGAAGGCAGCATGTCATAACCGACACACTCGACCACACCTCCCTTGCAACTGCTGGAAAGATGCTAAAGGCAGACGCAAACGGCCTCCCAGTAGAGGCAACAAACACTGACGTTGCTGTTGCTGCTGCAGTAACCAGCAGTCATACCCGAGCACACACACTCGACAATACGACTGACCACTCTGTCGCGACAGACAATACAAATCACAACGTCTCTACAACAAAGCATGGGCTTTGTCCAAAACTCTCAGGATTGGGATATCAGTATCTTAGTGGTCAGGGTGCATTTGCCGTGCCGGCCGCACTGTCCTTCAACTCATACGACCTGTCATCTTCAGACACGAGCTTTACATCAGATGGTCAATGGTATACAAAGGACCTATCTAGTCAGGTTGGCACAACCGCAGTCGCACTCGTACTTGCTGTCTACGCCGGTGACGTAGGAGCAAACTTTAAGAGGGCTGGTGCAGCGAACTCCGCAGTAACCATTCCGTATGCACATGACATGGTAATTGTCCTTCCATGCGGTAGTGGTCAATATGAATATCAACAATCGTCACCAGGGACCTTAAGCGTTAAGTGCATTGGTAGTTGGAACCAGACCTAACTGTAAGGAGAACTAAGATGCCGTCCCTTGGTCAGTGGCCTTACATGTCCAGCCTTGCAATCGGTGCTCCGGTTAACCCTCTAACCTTTGGCCTTGGCGGTCAGGGTGGGGGTGGTGGAGGTGGGGGTGGCGGGGGAGGTAGGCTAAACATTACCCCTACTCTTACCCCTCCTCAGTCTAACATCCTTAGCCAGGGCGGCGCTCTGTTGTCTCAACTGCTTGGTGCACAGGGTGGGGCAAATCCTTTCCTGCCTATGAGCCCAGGTGCAACAGAGAGTTGGTGGAATCAATACATGCGCCCAGCGGCGGAAAGTCAGTTTACACAACGCACACTCCCAGCCACACGTGAGGCGTATGTGGGCCCTGGAACCTACTGGTCCGGAGCGAGGGCGGATGCGGAGAGCCGGGCTCGGCAAGACTTTGAGAATCAACAGTCACAGCAGATTGGGGGATACTACCAGCATAGTAGGGATGTTGCAAATCAGTCCCTCCTTCCCTTTGCCCTCGGTCTACTGGGTGCTAACACCGGAATTGCTACGGGGCAACAGCAAGGTAGGGCGGGTGCCTTTGGTGGTCTTGGAGAGTTCTTAATGCAGCTCCTAAAGGGACAGCAACCTGGCGCCCAAGTGCCAGGTGCCGCAACCCCAATTGATGCTGCAACCCCAATTGGTGGTAGTCTCTTCGACTTTAACACTCCCTACTCGTACAGACCACTTGAGGGTGGTGGTCTCTTCTCTGACCAGTTTGCAGATTATGGTTTACAAGACCTGCTAGCCCCAAGCTCTGGCTCTCTCTTTAGCGACGCACCCTACGAGCCCTTCGACTTTAGCCCACCAGACCTACTTAGTGACTACCCGGACTTCAAGGTGTTTTAGGAGGCACTAAAATGGCAGTAACCTGGGGTGGTTGGGCACCTGCACCGGAGCCAGCACCAGAACAACGAATGATGATGTCGCTTATCCCACACATTGCAGAGAACATATTAAGACCGCAGACACAGCCTGGAATGCAAGACCTTGCAATGCAACAGGCAAGGATTGATGCAATTCGTGCGGGGATGCAGCAGGAAGCAGCAAGAAATGCCGTACTCAATCTTCTAACTAGAGCACAAACGCGGCAATTTGGTGCTGAAACCGAGACTATGGAAGCAGAACGGCCTGGGCGGGTTGCACAACAGGGTGCAACTCTGGGACAGACAAGGGCTGGCACATTGTTGACTAAGGAAACCACAGCTGGAAAGAAGTCTGTAAGAGAGGAATTGACTGAGACACGACCTGAACGTGACGAGCTTGCAGGGTTAGGCCTGTTAAAGATAAAGGCAGACATCGGAAAAATTGAAGTTGGCAAACCGCTTGAGAAGATAAAGGCTGAATCAGCTACATTCGACCTCCAGGGTTCGATGGACTTTCGCGGTTGGGATGGAACCTCACCACCCACACCCGCCGGTCGGGCTTATGCAGATACCTTGAAAAAGATGTTAAGACAAGAGTTAACTAATACTGCATCAACACTACAGAAAGCGATGGCACGGAGTGGTGATATGCTAGGTGGAGGAGGAGGGGTGGACCCAAATGTTATTGCACAACTAACCGCCGAGATGAAGGACATTGTATCAGAGATTCAGGCCGTAAACAAGTATCTTGGTATTGCCAGACAGCCAACCTCAACTGGTGGCAGTAAGAATTCACCAGAAGACATAAAGGCGGCCGCTAAAGCAGTGGGCGTAAAATACAATCCTCAACTGTTTGGAGAGTAACATGCCAGAACTGAAGCCCGGTCAGCTCCCTTCCAGCGCCTTTCCACAGGCGTTACCAGAGATTACACCTGGGCAACTACCTTACGAACCTGGGCAGACTGTTGACCCAACAGAATTTGAACAACAACTGCAAGCACATGCAGATGCTCTTAATATTGATGTGAAAACCTTTTCTAAACTTCTTGTTGAGAAGAGAAGGCAAGAGGTTGAGAGAATGGGACAAGAGTTTCGGAAGGAAGAGGTGGAGCCAGGAAATCTTCAGGGACTTGAACTGCTTGGTCGGTTTGCGTCTGGATACATTCCCGGCTACAACCGGCTAATGGATAAGGTTACACAACTTGCAAGTCATGGTCAGCTGTATTCTATAGAGGAGGCCGAAACCTTTAGAGAGGCGGCGAAGTCAAAAGAGTTAGGAATGCAGTTGCTTGGTGGTGGTGCTGAACTGGCCGGCTTTGCTACTGGCGTACCTGGAAAGTTACTTGGTCTCTTAGGTAAGACCGCTCCGGTCGTGCGCGCCTTTGCTTCTGCTGGTAGAGTTGCGCCCGCTGCCTCACCTGTGGTTAAGATGCTTGCTCGTGGTGGTGCAAAAGCACTGGTAGGAGCAACAGAGGCAACTGTGGGTGGCATTCCACTTATTGCAACAGAGGCAGCAATTGAATCAGCCTTTACAGGCAAACCGCTCCTTCCTACCATTCTTCAACGAGAGAAGGAGCAGTTACCCTACTGGGCTGGCCTTGGTGCGGTTGGCGGTTTTGCTAGTGGTGCGATTGGTACGGCACTAAAGGAAAGAGCATGGACTAAAGCACTGAGAGAGGCACCAGAGCGGAACAAGCTTTGGGATGAAAACATGGCATATATAGAGAATGAAGCGAGAACGGAGGTTGCCGTACTGCTAAAGGGAAGAGCATGGGCTGAGGCACTGATGGAGGATGAAGCGAGAACGGGGGCTGCCGCACTTGTTAGGGCCAGAACCGAGATACCTGTACCAGAAGCGTTTGAGGCAGTCTTGCAGCACCAGTTTAATGCCTCAGTTAAACGGTCTGTAAGGACAGCCGGCCGGGAAGCAACAATTCTAGCTGTTACCGACACAGTACCAGCGCCAAAGGGTCAAACCCCACTCTCACCTAGTGAGGCTACAGCCCGCTTTTCTCAACTCTTAGATGACATGATGGTGTCACCAGAACCTCCCCTACCAAAGCTTTCCAGTCTTCGGGATACCCTCCTCCGCCGAGAAGCATCACCACTTGGGAAGATGGCAGAGAATGAGACGCGCAGGTTGATGGTTGAGGCGAAGTTGGCGGAGCTTGGGGAGAGAGGTCCACTCACCTCTGCGGAGTTGGAGACTTTAAGAGAAGCACTTTATAAGAGGGTAGGGGGTGGTCCAGCCGGACAAGGAGTTTTGTTCGAGCCTGTACCAGAAGCAGAGCTTCGAGTTGTAACAGATCGTAATAAGATTGCAGGGCAGGAAGTACTCTTCGCACCACCGAAACCTGGTGCACTGCGCGCAGTGGTTCCTGGTATACCAGGTTTACGTTATCCAGGACCAAGACCAATTCCAAAGGCACCGGATTGGATTGATACTTATGTTAATCCCAGAACAAGTGGTGCGCTTACAGACGCGCCGGTGGTAACCGTTACACGGCCAGTTAGGAAGGGTGATGCACCAAGAATGGCTCCACAGGAGCGTGCAGACCTTCACACTACGATTGACAAAAATGCAGACGAAATGATTGCCGCGCGGGAGAGTATAGACCCAGAGTTTGCCGCTGCACGAGCGGAGGTTGGACCGGCAGAACGTCCAATAGGTGGAGCATCCGGCGGCCTTCCCACGGGATATCGGGTAAGTGGCAAGGATGTAAATGCTGCTGTGGACACGGTTTATGTACAGCTTAAGAACGGTGTTGTAAACAACCGCCTTATAACGCTTATTCAAGATGCAATAGCCGAAGGTTATCACATAACACCAGGACGGTTAAAACTCTTTCAACGGGACTTTCCAGATGTTCTAAAAAGGATTGAGGCGTTTCGCGTGGCACCAGAGGACCTCTTTGAGGCTGCACTTCTCACTAGAGATGGACAGGTAAGGGCTGTGCGTCTGAATGGGACCGACTTCGCTGCCGCAGCTAGGAAGAAGGAGGGGGAGGTAGGCTCATTTGTCGACTATGAGAGGTCACCCCGCGCAAGCGCTGTGCTGACAAAGGCAGGAATCACCCACGTTGAGACCTCTATTGGTGCTGCTCCTGAAACGCCGGCCTGGCCAATGCGAGCGGCAAAGTGGTTAGGAAGGAAAGCACTACGCATACCTACGATTCAACCCTTCCGCTATTTCCAGACTTGGAAGGCACCAGAAATGGTGGAGGCTATGATAGATGTTATTGGGTATCAAGGGCGTGGAAATAACCGTGCACTTGGTGCGGCGATAAAGTTGAGAAATGCATTTATGAAACTAACAAAGGAGGAGAGAGCAGAGCTAGCCGAAATGATTTATGCCCAGGAGAAAGCAAAACCGGGTAGTTCTGTTGCCTTCACTGTAGATGGTCATGGTGGTCCCAAAGATGCTGTCGGCCGCATGATTAACGATTTTAATATACAAACACTGAAGGAGGAAGCCTCATCGCGGCTGGCTGAATTGGGATACGGCAGGCTTCCACCGGAGCAACAGTTAATTATGAAGAAGGAAGCAATCGCCGAGATACGGAGAGCGCAATACTTGCACAGACACATTTGGGAACAGGGTAATATAACTGTACAGGTAAAGGAGTTTGGAACGAAACGTGTTCTCTTTAGGAAGAACATTAGTAATAAGAAGGAACTTGCACGGTTTCTAGAAGATGTTGAAAAGGATTATGGCAAGACCGTTATGAGAGATAAGGCTGGTAAGCCTGTTATCTTTGAGTGGGCACCAGAGGACTACATCCGTCATTATAAGGAGGCTATGGACTACGATAGCCTTCTAAATATCCTTCAGCATACATCAGGAATATCCGCTGCTGCTCAAGAGGAGATGCTAGTTACGGCCGCACGTGGGAGTGGTAGGATAGACCTGACTGGTAGAAAGGGTGTGGAAGGGTATAGAAAGGACTTGGAGGGTCTCCTTGACAGTATGTTTAAGCGATACGAAAACGCTGTCCACCGTGGTTCTATGGTGGTTGCGAGGGAGAAGATTGCAAAAGCGATGCAGATAATTCCAAAGGATACATTAAGTTACGCAACCGAGTTTCGAGACGCACTCCTGCATGGTACTCCAGATTCTATGCACAGCATAAAGTCTGGTCTCTATGCAATGATTCTCGGGGCGAAGTTTACATTTTATGTACAACAGTTTTTACAAAACACAGTTTACGGTTACGCACATTTCCTCAATACAAGAACCGGCCTTACATTTACCCAACTTGCAAGTGCGGTGAAGAAGGTGTCAAACCCAAGTGGTGGGCTAAGGTTTATGAAGACGGGTGCCATGCCTACTAACTACCGGCTTGCGATGGAACAGCTAGAGAAAGATGGATTGATTAAGAACTCTGGCTTTATGACTGAGCATTCAACTAAAGGAGTTGGTCACCTGATGCAACGGCGGGGTCCAGTTTACCAAGCAACACATTATCTACAATGGCTTGGAGAGAGGATGGAAGCTGGGAATAGGAGGAATGCTTCACTCCAAAGCCTTGCTCTATCCTTTGAGCGGGATGGGCTTTCTGTAAAAGATGCTATATTAAAGGCAAAGCTTGACGTTTATAACATACACGGAATGTATGACTCAATAAATAAGCTGGTTCTACTGTCACAGCTTGGGAAGTTAAACGATGGGGGCAAAGCAGTTTATATGTTTCAGAGCTTTACTGCTAACGCATTAGCCCACCTTTTCTCAGTTTATCGCATCGGTGGTGCCGGTGGTAGCAGTGGTAGAGCGAAGTTGCTACAAACACTTACTCTCCTTGCGGCTGGTGGTACACTCGGCCTTCCCGGTGCGAAAGCCGCTTCTTGGGCATGGAGAAAGTTTAATCCAGAGTCTGACCCAGAGGGTTCGATGAGGACTGTTGCAACTAACATGCTTGACACCGTGATGCAACAGATGGGAATAAGTGCGGAGCAGGCAAAGAAGTGGGGAGAGCGTGGAGCAGACGTTGCAATGTATGGCGCACCGGGCGCAGCCGGCATTGATGCAACGGTAATGCTTTCATTATCTAACCTACCCGACCCGAACTACATGGATAATCCTACTAGCATGATTGGCGTTACCGCCAACATTGCAAGAAGTGAATACCGTGCAATCAAGCTTGGACTTAGAGGGCAGTATGGAAGGGCCGTTGAAACTGGCATGCCCCTCTCCATGTTACAGCGTATTATGAAAGGAGCAAGGTGGGCAATAGAGGGAAGGGCAACTGACTCAAATGGTGTGCCGATGTTGAATGAGGATGGGACGGTATTCAAGGTACCACGTGAGGGTGAGACTCCGACTACGACAACTGAGGGGGAATTCTACGCAAGGTCAACCGCCGCAGGACTTGGCTTACGCAATGTTAAGGAGAGTCGTTATCAACAGAAGATGGCGGTTCGGGCAGCATTTAACGAAGCGATGGGAAGAAGGCAGGAATCACTCTACCGAGAGGTCTCACTTGCGGTCTTTAATGAAGACCGTGCTCAGTATGAGAAGCTTGTTAAAGGAGCACAGGATTTGAATGGTGAGTTAAGAAGGAGGTTGGCTGCGGGGGAGGAGCTTTCCTCTACTCCCCTCCGACTTGACCGGAACGTTATTGAGAGAAGGGTTATGCTATTGCGGGAAGGGAGAAATGCTGCATTACTAAGGGGGAGAATAGAACAGATTCGCGCACTACAACAACAAAAACAGCGCTAGCAAGGAATAGTTCCCGGCCAGCCCACCACATCCCAGAAGCCGCATCCCTCCTGGCCAGCCGGCGCACACGGCTTGCGCCCGCAGTCCCTACACAGCACCGGTCAGAGCTCCCGCCATCCACACGCACAGGGCCAGTCTAACAACGACAACAACAACAGCGAAGTGAAGGAGCGAAGAAATGAGAGTCCTGCTAATCGGAAACTCTAGTCAGACTGGGATGATTGCGAATAGGATTGCGCGGGCCGGCCACGCCCTTGCTGTTTTGCCCAACCCTGCTGCACACCGTATAGTTTCCTCCGTTCACGCCGTGAACCCGGAGTTGCTAGTAACCGCCACACCACTTCCAACATCTGTTGTGCAGCTTCTCGCCGAACGCAACATTCCTGTTGTTGGGTGGTCTCTCTGGTCAGATGCACTTCAGGATGAGACATATCAGAACAGGCTTTTGGTGATGTTGAGTACGGCCGGCCTTCCTGTTAGGAACGGTGGGGAAGTGGAGGAGTTCTGTGTAGTCGGCTGGTGGAATGGCCTTACCTTCCCCCTTGCATATCTAAGCTACAACGCAAGACACCTAATGAATGGGAGCGTCGGTCCTCTTATGGAGAGCGCCTGGAGTCTGTCCTTCCCACTCATGCCCAAACACCCAATATTCCAGTCCTTGCTGGAACCTTTGGTTCCATTCTTGAACCGCATCTCTTACCGAGGGTCAGTTGTTCTAAGGTGCGTTCAACATGCGGGTAGGCCGGCGGTTGTAAGACTGGATGCAGGTTGGCAGTTTGACTCAGACCTTTCAGTCTGGGAGGTCCTACGAGACCCTCTCCAGCTGCTTGTACCACAGACTACCCTCTCTGCTCCTGCTCTGCGTGGAATGGACTGGTTTGGTTCTCTCCACATTCTAAATGTTGGTGCGGATGTGGAGGTTGGGGAGAGTGCCGCCGCACACTGTATAACAGTGGCTTGTGAGGGATGCGTAACTGCGCGTGGGAGAGACTGGAGAGAGGTACGCCGGCGACTCTACCGCACGGTGGAGAGGTTGGCTCCCACTGCTCCGTCTACCACAGTCAGTACGATTGCCTATCGTACTGACTACGGTTCCGGTTTACCCTCAATCTTAACTCGATAGGCAAAGCCCCGCCGTCCCATTCCATCATTGTCAACCACCTCCTTAACTATCATCCCAGCACTCTCCATCATATCTATGTGTTCTTTCACTTCACCTGCCCTTAGCTTATACGATACACGGCGGAGTAGGCTACTGTGGCTAATTCCCTCTGGACCGGCCATCCTTATAATGCGGAGTAGTCCTGCAAGGTCATCCCCAACCTCAGTTGTGTGTATACTTTTCATTGCCTCAACTAAGTCAGGCTCAAGTTCTTCAACTAAGGTTAGAGCATGGCTCAGTTCCATACTTGTAAGCACCAACTCATCCCTCTGCGCAAGACTCAGAAGCATTGCTATCTTAACAACAGTATCATGCTTCCTTCCGAAGTAACCATCCAACCGGAAATCCTCACAGGGAGGTTGGAACTCGTGTTCATACCAGTTGACATACCAATCCCGACCGGACTGGTCCATCTTAAACTCCCCCTGCAATCCCAACTGTTCTCTATACCCACCAATATGCCGTAGGTCTGAGGCAAGGTTTATCAGGACATCATTACTCAGGCTAGGTTCTGCCTTCCTCTGTCTCGGTGTTCTTGCATAGACAAACAAACAGCGTCCGGTAAAGCCGCCCTCCGTTGCCTTCTTCGGGAAGGCATTATGCATCCACTCTGGCGTTGTGCCAGCCAACATTATCCCATATCCTTTTTGGCAAACCTCATTCCCTCTCCCAATCGTCGCCTGATTTATGTAGTCACCACAGTTATACAGCTTAGTCAACAACTCCACCAGTGATATATTGCGGATGTCGGAGCCGAGGAAAACTCCCATCTCCTCTGCAATCATAATAGCCTCACTCCGACCGTATATCTTAAACTGCTTGGCCAGTGTAGACATTAACATCTCTGTCGAGGTCTTTGATGCCACTAGAGGAAGGTCTGGCACAGCAAGCCGTAAGACGCGGGCCGCAATCTCAATCGCAGTTGTCTTCCGACAAAGGGCAGAGGCAGCAACCAGTATTACATACAGGTTGGGATGTAATTTGTATGCTCCGCGGTCTATCCATATCTTCCTCCCCACTGCCGCACCGAGAGCAAAGAGAGCGGAGTAGGTATGGAAGATGGCTGGAGACTCTACGTTGATTGTGAAGTCGAGGTAAGTCCTAAGCCAGTCGCGACAATTTCTAGCCACGTAGTCTCCAGTCTAGGAAATGTTCTCCATGTACATGTGGCTGGGTCCCGCATTGACATCGGCGACACCGAATGTTTGCACAAAACACTCCCGAGTTTCATAGTTCATTGCACCGTATAAGACACCGAAGATGGTATGGTGTCTCTTAACATGCTGCGGTACATGCTGCGGTACACGCCAGTGAGGGTAGGTTGGGTAGTACAGACCAGTCTTACTATCTACGACAAACCGATTGGGAGTGAAAGGTAGACCGGGCCGGAGTTTTCTCACCACAAACCTGTCCGGCGCAACACAGCCCGCCGTAGCATAGCTGCTAGACAATGAGGTGCCGACCCCTTTCCAATAATCCCTCTCCATGCTCTCCAGCATCCTTTTGACTAAGCACAACGTGTGACTGTCCATCTTAACCTCCTTCGTTGTTGTTTGTTGTTTTTGTTGTTCGCAGTAGTTTGGCCGGGAAGTTGCGGGAGCTCTGAGCTTCCTTGGGTAGCGACTGTGGGCGGCAGCTGTGTTGTCCCGGTCAACGGGAGGCCTGGCCATTCTTGGGTGTGGTGGACTGACCGGGAGATATTCCCTGTAAGGACGTTGTTGTTTCTATTTGCATCCCAACTTATACTCCTTCATCTCTCCCCAATTCTCTCCCACCTTCAACTCCACCGGTATTACAAACCTCCTCATCCCATCTGGACTTACCATCTCAACTCTACTCTCCTCCACTATAATGGAAGCAAGAGTTGGCAACTCCCCTCTTCCGACGCTCCACACCGCCGAATCATGCACCTGTAACACAGGTCTGGCAAGTAGACCCCGCTCCTGACACCTTCTCCATACAGCAAGGAATTGTATATTGAGCAAGACTCCGACGGTAGATTGCGGCACGAATGCGTAAGCTTCGCGAAGCGTGCCTTCATCCAATCGTCCGTGAAATCCTCTCTCCCATCCAAACAGATTACGTAAGGTACGGACGGGCAGGTTCCACTCGCGTAGGCCATTCCGAAGAGCAGTCTCCACGTTCTTGTGCCACTGCACAAGTCCTGGGTACTTTGTGAAATAGGCATTTCGAATCCTCTCTCCTGTACTACGGGAAACACCAGCTCTTTCTGAGAACATCCACGGTCCCTCACCGTAGTTAAAAGCGTGAACGTGGTGCTTTGTAAACTCGTTTCTCAACTCCCTCAAACTTCCATGATGTTTTGCTAAGACCTCCGGTGCTATCTCCGCTATAACCTCCGAGTTTAACATATGTATATCCCCGCCCGTCTCAAATATCTTAATCATCGTACTCTCATTCGCAATCTGCGCAACTACTATTGCCTCCGCCTGTTTGAGGTCTGCTTCAAGTAGCACTTCACCTTCCTCCGCAATATACATTGTACGGAGGCTGCCTCGCGTAAGATTTTGAAGATTCCCTCCGCTGAAGTACACAATGCTCCGGCTGCTGCTAACTCTGCCGGTTTCCGGTGCGCTCTTTGCCTTCCCCGTCGACTCATCTTCTATCCTCCCACCAAGGGTGTATGAAGTGTGCATGCGACCTTCCCGAAGGCTTCCAAAGTTCAAGTATGTACTGTCCTGTTTTATGCTTCGTCTACATTCTAACACGAGGTCGAAGATTGGGTTCCCCTTATACTTCGCCCTCAACTTCTTAAGGGCTAGCTTGTCTAAGGTTGCCTTCCCATGTTTGTAAACTGGACTAAAGCCCAATTGACTGTACAATAGTTTCTTCAGCTGTATTGGCGAATTTGCGTTGACCGGCCATCCAACCGCTTCCCACAACTCCACCTGTGCCTGTGCGAAGCGTGCCCTCTCCTTCATTTTCAACTTAAGCATCTGCACCATATCCACGCGGATTCCACTCTCCTGCAACTCCATCATAAGTGGTATCATCGGGTGTACCCGTTGGTTGTAGTAATCAAGTAACCCCTTTTCTAACAACTCAGCACGGAGATTAGTCGCCGCTTCATAAGTAACGAGGGCATCAATGGCGTTATAGTTCCAAAGTGTTTCGTTATCATCTGCACTACGCATATACTTATAATAGGGCCTGTCGGTGTAGATGCTGCAAAGTACGGCCAAAGACTTGGGTAACTCGGGATAGGCAACATGTTGGGCACACATGGTATCAAACGCGTAGTTCTTAACGTTAATACCGTGTCTCGCATACAATACAGCCAAGTCGAACTGTCCATTCTGCCCTTCTTTCTCTGCCTTCTCACTCTCCAACGTCTCCCTTACAACCTGCCAAATCGTATCTATATTGTTGCCCCAATACTCTTTAGTTAGAGGAATACACATCCCCTCACTAGCACTGTGTGCGAAGGCAATACACTTAGCGGTACTAATCCGTAAGTCCAAGTCCGGATACGTTTCAATGTCAAGACTGAATCGTGGCTGTTCCTGTAGAAAATGACAGTAAGCCTGAACATCTGCCATGGTTGGATGCAACTGGATGTGAGTTGGTGTTGGTTCCTTGAGAACTCCATTCGCCAACCCCCTCAACTTACCTAGGTCGAAGTAGAACAGAATACCCAACTTCGGTGTTCTAAACAGTCTGGCTGGGTGGAAGGTGGGTAACACGTTACACTTGAACTCACCCTGCTCTAGACGCAGGACACTACCCCTCCAGTGGTCAATCCCAGTAAGACCGGTGAGGGTGTGGAGTACGCCACCGCCAAGGGCCAGGATGACACTTGGTCTACAGGCCAGTAGGTCGACGAGTAGTTCTGCTCTTCCAACTTCCACCTCTAGTGGAGTTGCGTCACTCCACCTATTCCCTGGTAATTCATGGTGTATTACGTTGTTAACCCTGCACTCCTCCCGCCTCACCCCTCGGTTAAGGAGGTTCTCCCAAAGCAGACCACCGCTCGGCCCAATGAAGGGCAGTCCCCTTACTACCTCTGTTCTACCCGGCGCTTCTCCTACGACGTAGATTTTAGCGTTGAGAGGGCCGGTAGCGCCTACTTCTGTGGCCACTATTTAATCCCTCCGTTCACGCCGTGAACACCAACTTACCATTACAGATGCAACTCTGGTGTTTGTACTACTTCCGGAGTCACGACCGGCTCCGGTGGCTTCTCCACCCTCCCCTTCTGCTTCTCCACCTCCACCATGTTAGCTAACACCCGATTCATTCTTGCGAAGAACAGCTTAACCGCGTTCAGCCTGTTTGCTTCCTCCGCTCTATTTAACTTCTCCGGCACGCATATCAATACAAGAGAATCACAGATACTCCAACCAGTATTCAACACCCTATCTCCCTTACTTAACTTTGCGTTTCCCTTAAGGGGATTCTCAATCACCTGTTCTGGCATCTTAGATTACCTCCCTTTCCGTCTCCCCTGCCTGCCTCGGTTCATTCGACAACCTAGCCATCTCCTTCACTAACGCCGTAACTGCCGCATCGTAGTGCTCTTTCTTCATCTCAATCCCCTTCCCATCCCGGCCAACTTGGAAGCATGCTCTTAGGAAAGAAGCGCTCCCAGCATAGGGGTCGAGACAGGGTTCATTTTCCCTACTATACTGTTCTATCATTCCTCTATACAATCCACACGGTTTCTCTGTCGGATGTATCTTTTCTGCATCCGGTACTTTCTCTGCCAAACTGTAGTTCAACTGCCCCGCCTTTACACACTTCCTCGGTGTCCCTTTCCATGCATGAAACGCCGGTTCCGTTGCATTGGAGTGTGTGTGGTCCGAAATACCCCCACCATGCCTATTCTTGACCCAAAAGAATGGTACGGGGTTAACCTCAAATCCAACCTCCTTAAGCATACTATACAGAACAATGTAGTGTTGCATGTGGAACCAGAGATGCAAATGCCCTCCCGGCACCAGTATCCTAAGACACTCCTTAAGCACTAACTCAAGGTTGTTAAACACCTCATGTGGGATATCCTGAACTGCGTAGACATCTCCCCACCTATCCGTCACAGCCTTATCCTCTCCATACTTAATCCCGTATGGAGGGTCAGCATTTATGTAGACTACAGACTCCTTTGCCCACTTCTTTAACACAGGTAGGTTCTCACCAAGAATCAAACAATCTGGGGTAAACCCACACTTCTTCACCATCTCCACCGCAGCAAGGTTTGCCTCTCGTTCCTCATCTCTCTTCATCTGCTTAAATGCCGACTCTTTAGTCTCCGCGTTCGCAAGTGTAGGATTCCTATCAATTGCATCCGCAAGTTGTATTGCCTCGCAGACGAAACCAAGAGACATTCCAAGAGCTGCGGCAGTATCTCTAATACCCCACCCCGCACCTTTCCCTTTAACTGCTGCTCCGGCCTTTGCTATAGCGCAGTGGTGGTAGCGACGTATCTCCTTACACTTCTCTCCATAGGTCAAATCCTTCCTATGTGCGTTTTCAATAACCTCCATCTCAATCTGTGCCATTTCGTCTAGAGGTTGGCCTTCTTCCACACTGGTTGGAATCCTTACATCTATTTCCGATAACTTAAGGAAGTCCCGAATCGCAGTTAACCGGCGTTCCCCCGCAATCAGAATCAAGTCCTCAGTTACCGTAATCGCGTTCATCAACCCGTACTTATGTATGCTCAGAGCTAGGTTCTGTATATCCCCCAACTCTGTTCGTATTCTGTCCGGTGGGACGGTTACATCCGTAACCTTAACCCTCTTAGTAATGTAGTTCATCTGTCCTCCAGACTCACAAAACTTGGAGAACTGGTAGACGCCTCATCCCACCTACGGTGGCTCTGCCAGTTTGGGCAGAGGAATTACGTCTACCAGTCTCCAGACCAGTCTCCAGACCACTCTACCTATCAGATTTTAGCTGTCGATGCTCCTCTCTGCCTTCGGAGTGCCAGCCTCAGCCGGGCTCCAGCTATCCCTTCCCTTCACCCCTGCGGCCAGGCTCATCCCACTATTCAACGCGGCCGCGACGTCACTAATGCCCTGGGCCTTCAACAGTGCCTGAAGGGCTGCAACTTTGTCGGCGTCCGACACGTTCTCGGCTACCGCCAGGTAAAACAGGTTCTTCTTACTGGCCATGTGGCTGTAGCAGCCCAACTCCAAAGAACCCTTCGGTGCGCCCAACTGACGACCCTTCGCCTTAACCTCATCCTTGTTCTCACTGATGATGAGAGCCATTTCCTACTCCTCCTGCCGACATTGTCGGCAACTTGGGTTCTAGTCTAGCCGGTCACTTCGTGACTGAAACTAGACCGCGTTGACCGAAATGACCTCGTTCCGAGGCTCCCCTGTCTTTGGATTGGTCACCTGTACCACCTTTACCCTGATGTACGCGCCAATCATGTTGTCGGTGTCCAGTCCGTTGTCATCCCATCCCTTTCCTACCGCCTCGCACATCTTCTTCAATTTGAACAACGCCTCCTTGGGCTCCAACATAGTCATGAAGAAGAGGTTACGACCAGTGTACTCTGGGTGTTCCACCACAGAGAGAATCCAGTTGAGATACTTCGTTCCTTTCTCTCTGCCAACCGCCTGCTCACACTTCGTAATCTGCACCTTGTAGTCTGCGTTCGGTATTGGTTCTAGTGTGCCTTTCACACCACCGAACCCAACGATGTCAAACCTCGGCATTAGCTTCTCCTCTCATTCCAACTCTACAAGTCTGGACCACCCAGACCTGCCATCTTCGCTTCCTACTTTCCCACCTCCCTCCTAGCCTTTGGCTTTAGCTTTAGATTCTCAACAATCTTCTGGTAAAAACTGTCTCCCCACTTGAACTTGATTACCGGTGGGAGACCTAACCGAGTCTTTGCAGAGAACAAACCGTCTGAGGTTGTGTGCACACTAACCTCTCCATTATGAACATCAAAATGGTAATTTTCATCGAAGAAAACGGGCAGTTGGTCCGGTAGATTTCTGCCAGGCACAGCTGGTCTTGTAACCATTGGCCCAGTTTTGTCTGGTGTTCCATCCCTGTTTACAGTGTATACAACAACATATGTAGTTTCGTGACAGATAAGGATAACATTGACTGGAAATCTCCCGATATCTGCCACAAAGCCCTGTAACCATTTCACTCTTTGACCATACTCTAACCGGCCAACCTTTGAGGTTGGTTGACCTCTATCATCCAGATTGCCATTCAGCTTGCAATAGTAGAGTAGAACATCCTGTGCAAGTAACGTTGTGCTGTCAAAGATGAAAGTCTCATAGGGACAATGCCTCTCGAATTCCTGCAACTTCAGCATCACCCTTCCAATATTCTCATCATACTCATCAAAGTCGAAGTCCCAAGGCACGTCTCTTATCGTCTTCAACCCTCTATCGAAATCGAAGAAGTACGGCTTCGGAAAGCTACTAGCTGCATACGTCTTCATGCTACCAGATGGGCCGGCAAACACAGCATGTATCCTGTTCTGTGCTGTCGGCGGACCATCTAGGTCGAAAACTACGTTCTTCTTACTTGGCATTTTCGCTCCTCCCTTTCCCTTTGCGGACCGTCTGTACCTCTCCATCCATGAAGATTACCTCACCAGTCTTAACACCAACCACTGGCACGAAGCCAACACTGCTTGCATACGACGGTGGTCGGTAGACTATGCGTACGAAGGCTCCCTCATGCACTGCCATGTAAACTGTACCACCCGGGCAGAGAACGAAGCGCTGACCGGGCATAATGTTGTATAGTTTAGGCATTCTTCTTCTCCTTCTTCCCACCGCAATCCCAACCGACAATTACCTGCTTCGTTACAACCCGATCGGTATAGCCTGTTGCCACCCGTTCAACAACCTGCTTCTCTGCAAATATTGCCTTACAGGTTTTGGGCGCTTCACGGCAAGCGTAAATGCGCAGCCCAATTCCCTTATAAGTCATAGTATATGCCCACCAGCCACAGTCAACAACAAATTCCTTTTTCCAAATACCATGTGGGAGTGTTTTTCTGAGTGCCGCACATGAGGCTTGGTCATAGCACTGAAACTCGAAACCGTTGGGGCTTAGATCGAAGTGCTGTCCATCTGGTATCCTACTAATCAACTCGAAGTTGTTTCGGAGAACGTCATTCATGGTAGCCATGTTACTCTTCCCCTCCCTCTCTCACTTCCTTCAACCCAACCTCCACGTTGTGCATACAGCAGTTAGCATAGTCACACTGTCTATTGTACCTAAAACAGTGTGTTCTGTACGTTGGCCACACATCCAACGACTTACACAGTTGTATATGCCTTGCGTGGTTGGCTGCTTGTACTGGAACCTGGTCCATTTCCCACGTACTGCGCGGTGAAACTACACGTGCAAGCTCAAATCCTCCTTTCTTTCCAACATCCATTATGTCCACAATTATCCCGCCGCACCTCTCACGTAAAGTACGAAAGGCCCAACTGTAGATATCGAATTGAAGTTGCGGACGAAGGTCATTCATTAGAAAGTACATGCTACCTGTGGTCTTATGGTCCAGAACATATTCAATCCCACCATGCTCTACCCCACAGTCGATACGGCCGGCAAGGGTTATATTCACGTCCAGGTCTAGTGGCAACACGAACGCTACTTCCACCATCGGCTTCCCATCTTCTCCTGTAAGAGTCTTATAGTCTTTATTCCCTGCCCACCTTTCCTTATACGCCCGCACTAAAGCCTCCCCCTTCTCCGGTGTTCTATGCTTGTCCGTAGCATCTCCGATACCGGGGTATTTCCAGTACTCCTGAACTGCACCAGCCACATCCCACTCGTGGGTGAGCAGGAAGGCTAGGGCCTCGTGTATCGCACCACCCCATGTGAGTGGTACTGCTGAGGCCTGGTCAGACACCACCCGCCTGTTATAACGCATGTTGTATGCAAAGGGGCACCTCTCAAATGCCGCCAGCGCGCTCGCATCGTAGACCTCCAGCTCTGGAAAGCAGATTGGTCCCCTTTCTGGGATGGTAAACTGTGTAGTCATCTGTCCTCCTTCCTCGCAATCCCCAGTTCCTTCCTTGCAAGTGCAACCGCCTTCCACAGCTCATCCAGTGCAATCTCTGGCATCACTGTCCACTGTTTCGCAGACTGCCAAAGACGTAGAGCAACACCACCCTCATCTGCAACTGGGCTACTCAATGCTTTCCCTCTGTCCTCCACCGCCGCTCGCACTACGGGTTTCCGCACCCCTTTGCGCCGCGGCTTGCCTACGCTCTGCTCGGATTCTGTCGACCTTTCCAAAGGCATCAAGAATCTCCTTCGGGAGCTTCGCTCCTCTCTTCCCACTTAACTGACTTAGAAGACAGTCCTCTGCCTTCTTATCGTCCCGAGTCCGCACGAAACGTGGCATCTTAAGCCTACCTTGGCTTGCTACCTCATCGAATCTAACCTCAACACACCCATCCATGATTGGAGCACCGGTTGTCCATCTGTCTCCTGGATTCTTACACATCGACAATGTCTGTTGGAACATTGTGCTAAAGTCCTGTCTCTCCTGAAGTGTCATTCCACTGGTGCAACCAACCTCAACCCACTGACCACCCATGTCCTTAAGACCAAGTATAAGTGAGCCAACTAAATCCTCAAACTGCCCAGTTACCCCCACGTTTCCCCTTACGATTCCAATCACTGCACAGTCCACAGTCTCACTCACTTTCGCTTTCCACCATCCTTCCCCCCACGGTTGGCTTGGGTCTTTGTAGACCCAACCCTCCAGTCCCTCCTCACGAGCGATACGGAGGTCATCTTCGAGGTCGACCTCTTTCACTATCACGGTCTCCAACCTTATTAATATAGTACGCTTCATCCCCACTAATACGGGCAACATACCACTATTCTTACCTCGATGTGATGATAGAATGTAGGAGCTGTCGGAGTAAAACCTACTAAAATCTACCACCAACCGTTCTCTATTCTCACACAACTGCTCTCTCCGGTAATCCCGCCCCTCCCACCAGAGGACTGCCCAGGGACTATAGACTAGGACGCTGGGGTCTGTTACAAGTGCGTGTTTCACATCCGTTGCATGATGGCCTGGCCACCAGAGCTCTCCGTCCAATGCAGAGGCATCAGCGTTGCAGAGAAGACCTCGAAAGCCGTCAAACTTCGTCTCTCGCTGAAACTTCCCAGACAGAGTCTGTGTTATCTTACTTGGTTTCGGAAACCTCTCCGGCATCAGCTCGTCTGGCCACATCCTACCTCCCCTCCTTTTCCATCAAACAGGTTAGTAGCACTACTGCATCTCTCACTTCACTCTTTGTCTCTCCTTCCAATATCTTCCTCAAACTACCCATACTCCTGTGTGCACTGTCCCACCTCTCCTGCAAAGACTGACAGTGCACCTGTAAGGAGAGGCACCTTTGGTGTTCTCTCTCGTACCTCTCCTTCCAATCATTCATGGCCGAATCCACCTACATGGCCGAACCCACCTACTCTCATCAAAGTGGCAAAGTACCATGACAAACAGAATCTCAAAAGCCATCCCAGCCAGAAACGCAATGGCATACCACATGGTCTACACCCCCAACTCTAACTAGAGTTCGAGCGGAATGAACCGCCGCTTCTTTGGATTGTTTATGGGCCATGGAGCGAAACACAGCTCTCCATCTAGTGTGCTCTTCACTTCAAGCCAATGCCCCTCAATCACGATTACTGGCAGTCCTCCCTTCCACTCAGGAAACATCTTCTTCAACTGCACAGTCGCATGTTTCCCCCGTATCTCCGCCCACCTGTATCTCCACCCCTCAATCTCCAGTGCCCTACGCAGCTTTGTGCAGCAGACACAGAGACTACTGCCATAGACAACAACCCGCTTTGGATTTAGGAGAGAAGAGGGTGTGTAAGGTATCCTATCCTGCATGTCCGGTTCATCCAACTCCGCACTCCGCGGTGGAGGGTCGAAGGGTTCTGTTCTTGGTCGCAGGTGCACAGAACGGCTCCGTCGCTTAGTCAATGCTCTCCCTCCCTGTGTTACGCACACTGGCTGTGTTACGCACACCGGCTACCTTTGGCATACGTGTTCTCTTACTGAAATGCTTGAGTGCCTGTGCCTTCCATGCTTCCTCATCCATCTGACTCAGCCGTACGGTAGTACCAGCTGGTATGGCAGACTCGGTTATGAGAAACCAGAATCTCCTTCCCTCCGGTGTATCGACGAAGAAGGCAATGTCGGAGGCTTGCTTGGGAAAGGTGAATGGAACTGCCTTCCCGGTAAGGTAGTGTTCACAACGTGAACGGAGTTCTACCTCCACTTCCTTAAGTGTCATCCTCCCTCCTTCGACTGCTCCGGCTTCGCCTTGGACGCAAGGGCGCGCAATTCATCTACCTTGCGCCAATAGGCGTCTATCACTTCGGTGGGAAGTTGCTTGCAACCGTTACGGAAGGCGTCGGCCGCGCTCGCCAAGTAGTCTGCTGCTCCTTTCAGCGCCTCCTGTATCCGGTCGCACTTGGCCTGGAGCCGCTTCACTTCCTCCCGCAACTTGGCGAGTTCGACCGACTTATCT
>ERZ1292632.459-Hain-H43-01um-R2-459-length-43657-cov-7_pt2 | contig 23291 bp, 17 predicted proteins | sample MGYA00564407_ERZ1292632 | MGnify/ENA primary metagenome ERZ1292632 (study PRJEB36523, sample SAMEA6512637) | groundwater metagenome | collected 2019-01-08 | study: AquaDiva: Metagenomics assemblies of 32 groundwater samples | reverse complement strand
TCCTCGAACCGCTCGCCCGCGATCATGCTGTTGGTGCAGACAAACCGCAGCATTCCGGCGAACATCTGATAGGCGCTGGTTCCGTCATGGCTGTTGACGATGATGACCTCGGCGGCCTCCGGCTTGCCGATGCCCTCGTCCCGACGCAGGCGCAGCATGTGCTTGGCATGGCCATGACGGCTGCCGTCGCGCGGGACCGACTGCACCGCAAAGAACGGGAACCATCCTTCCCGGCGTAACCCCTCCACGATGTCGATGGTTGGGACATAGACATAGCGCTCCGAACGGCTGTCGTGCGCCTCGCGGGCGAAGATGGACGGGACGTGCCGATATAGCGCCTCATTGTCGAGCGCTTCATATCCGCTGATCTGGTGGGCGTTGCGACCGAACCGGGTGGCGAGTTGGTAATACATGGTCGGTTCCTTCCTTGGGTCTGGGTTTCGCGCAGCGAAGCGCCGCGCTGAAACCCTGCCCGTCGGCGAGACCGGGGGTGCAACCGGAGTGGGCGGCTTCGCGGGGAACCGGCTGCACGGAACGCGAAGCGTGGAGGAAGCTGGGCGGAAGCCGCTCCGAAGGGCGCTGGGGGCGGCGCCCCAAGCACCGCGCCGCGTCGGCGGCGCATCATGACTCTAGTTCGCTGTTTGTCCGGTTGTGATGGCGGGGAGACGCCCAGGCGGTTAAGGCAGAACCATGGCGGCCACCGATCTTCTCGACGACGCGCAATTGCTGTTCGCGCGCGCCTAGGCACACAAGCGCGAGCTTGGTGGACTCCTCGGAGCCGGCCACGGCCTGCTGTGGAACATAGCACGCTCAACCTCGCCCGAAGGCCTGCATCGCGCCGAGTTGCGGATCGACCGAGGCGCGCAGCGCAGGGCCAAGCCGATCCTGGCCGACGTCGCCAACAATCTTGTCCACGCGCTCGATCATGTCACGGCCGCGGCGCGCAAATCCGCCGGTCTCCCCAACCCGAGGAATCTCTATTTCCCGATCGAACGCGACGACGATGACTATGTCAGGGTCATCGAAAAGAAGGTCGCAGTTCATCTCGACCAGCCCTGGATCGACATCTTCGCTGCCGCGCGCGAGGCGCACCGCCCCTATCTCCACTATCTCCAACTGGTCCGGATTCTTTCGCGAGAGTCGAAACATTGGGAGCTAGCCGCCGGGACCGCCGGCGCACTCGCCGTTCAATGGTTCCCGCCTGGCTTGCAGCAGCATCGGATCGTCGAGATGCCGGCGGATCATTTTACCGCGAACGACAGTTACCCGATTTGGGAAGCCGCAGAGTCCTTTCCGAACGTCGGCGTCCGCCCCGCTCCAGGGAGCGGGGCGTCGTCGGCCGGTCAGCGCGACCAGATGAGGGCGTATTCGCCGGCGGTCTCGGTTTCGGACAGCGTGGCATAGACGGGAGCCGGGAAGCTCGGGTCGTCCAGCTTGACCGAAATGTAGTCGCGGCCTTCGCGGCTGGTCTTCTTCCAGGCGGCACCGATATCCATGTCAGCGGTGCTGATGCGGAAGTCGGGGGATTTCTCGCCGTCCTTGTCGACCGGGCGGAGGACCGCCTTGGTGTTGAGAGTGAGCGTCTTGATGACGCCGGTGAACTCGCCCTTGCTGTTGGCGGTGAAGGTGCCGATCGTAGCCATGTCGTGATCTCCTGTCTGCTCGGACCGCGCCCATCGCGGCCTCGATGGCTCGGCGCCGGCCGGGGCACGATCGACCCGCACCGCTTGCGGCCGGAACGCAGAGGAGGTTGGACGGCGGGCGGCTTTTTTGTTTCGCGATGCAAAGCCGAAGGCGGCGGAAAAAAGCCGAACGACGCCCTTGCGGGAAGGCGATCGGCTTCGGTCAGACAAGCCATTGGAGAGGCCGTTTGGGCAGCACCGGGCTAGGAACTTCAGAAGAGACATGGCGGTCGTCGCGCACACAGTGCGGAGCCGCATGGTAGTCATACCCATCAATCCCCGCGAAGATGCTACGCCAGTGCGGTGACGAATCGCGACGACCAGCAGGAAGACCAAGACCCTCGCGAGGGACTGGCGGAGGAAGGGTTGCTATCGCCCCTGATCGAGGACTGGCGGGCGATCTACATCGAGAACTATGCGCCGTGGTTCGACCTGGCGCGTGACGTCAATCGTTACGCCACCTGGCTTTTCCAAGAGCATCAGGACGCTGGCAACGGTGGGCCGGCCAACGCGCAGGCCCCAACGGCGGTCCGCATGTATGGGCGCGCGATGAATGCGTTCGCGGCTTCGGTCATGCTGGCCGAGCGCGCCATGGCCATCGAAGCGGCGGGCGCCGTGCGCGCAATCTATGAAGTCGGCTTCTGGCTTAGCCTGCTCGCTACCGATCCGCTCAAAGCGCTCGAAGCGCTGGAGGTCGACGAGCACGACAACGCGATCCAGCGGGAGGCGCTATTGCGCGAAGAGCATCCCACAGACGCGGCCGTTATTGCGGCGTCACTGAAGCGCGAGGCGCATCACGTCTCGAAGCTGGCCAAACGGAAGAGCCTCAGCATCAAAAAGATCGCCAAGACCATGCCGAAGCGGTCGGGTTATCTCGAATATCGGCTGGCCAGTGCCTTCTACGGCCATCTGTCCAGCAGCAGCCTCGACGGGCTGAAGAAGAGGAACGGCAAGGGAGGCGTAACCAATACTCTGGGTCCATTTGAGACGGAGATCCCCAAGGCACTGTCCTTCGCACTCGACGCGATGCTTCGTTCCACCCGCTATTTCGAGGTCATGATGAAGGAAAGCCGACAGCCCGACCGTCTGGATAAGGCTCAACGCACGTTGCTGGACCTTCAAGCCGCTACCTGATCGAAAAGCGGCCGCGCCCCGCAAGGGCGCGGCCGCGAATTTTGGTCGACAACAAAAAGAAGGCCGGGACCGCTCGCGCGGCCCCGGCCCGTGCTGCTATTCGGCGGCGACGGCAAAGGACGCTTCGCCGTCCTGCGCTCCGGTATGGGGAGCCTCCGCTTCGGACGGCTGTTCCACGCTTCCCACGTCCTCGACCTCGACGGGCGCGGGCTGATCCGCTTCCGCCTTCGGCGTCCGCAGCGCGGCGGGAAGCCAGCCGGTCCCGGCCAGAAGCTGCTCGGCGGTCTGCGCCATGTCCGGCTTCTTCATGTCCGCGATACGGCGGGCCGCGTCCTCCGACACCCCTTCGGTCACGGCCTCGACGATATGCGCCTTGGTGACGCGGCCAAGATAGCTGTCCACGGTCGGCGTCCAATCCTTCGCCACGTCCAGCGCCAGCGCGGTCGCCAGCCTGTCCGCCGTTTGCAGCGAGCGGGGCTTGCGGTCCCACGGCAGACGCAGCGCGTTGACGGTGCGAGCCGCGCAATGCGCCAGCAGCAGGGTCCGCTTCTCGTCCGTCAGTCCGGCGATGAAGTCCCACAGGTCCGCCACATCCCGCGGCATCCGCTCGGCCCAAACCTCGTGCTGCTCGCTCGACCGCGCCGCCAAGGGCGTGTCCTCGATCCCGTCCGCGTGGCTTCCCAAAGGCGTCACAGTCGGGCGGACCTCGAGGCAACCCGCCTCCGCATAGCTGTAGAACAGTTGCGCGGTCAGCGTATGGGTCAGCGCGATCAACGCCGTATCGGGTTGCTCGGCCAGCGCCACGCGAAGCGCCAGCGTCCGATGGGCGGACAGGTCGCGGGTGAGGCTATCGGAAATCGGCTTGCCCGGTTCCTCGTCCTCCTCGACGTCCTGCACGTCCTCGTCGCCATCCTCCGGCTGCTCGTCCTCGCCGGTTTGCGGCTCGGTCGCATCGCCTTCGGCTTCCGGCTCCGGATCGGCCAGCGCCTCGTCCTCTGCCCTCACGAAACCGCGTTCGACCCGAACGCTGCCGTCATGGTGCAACACGACGAATGCCCCGCCATGCGCGATCACATTGGCGTCGTAGGCCGAACGCTTGGCCGAAATCGTGTCGATCTCGTCGGACACCGCCTCCAGCTTCGCTGCCACGTCCTCGGGCATTTCGTCATAGGACGAATAGCCTTCGGCAAGTTCGTCATACTCGGCGGACAACAATTCCAGCCGCGCCTCTTCCTCGTCGGACAGGGCGACGGGCTGCGGATAGAAACGCCGCATCCCGTGGGCGTGAGGATAGTCGATATGCGCCTCGGCCCATTTCCAGCCCTCGGCCTGAACCTCGCCCGCGATCTCGCGCAGCTTCTCGGAGGCGAGCATGTCGAGCAAGCCCGCATCCTCAAAGAACCCGCCCCGATCCTCGCTGAACAGGTCGCGGATGATGTTTCCGCCCGCCTCGACATAGGCGTCGGCCCCGACGAACACCGCGCGGCGATCATCGGCAGGCACGTTGGCGGCGGTCATGTCGCGACGGATGATCCACGGTTCGCGGTTGTGATGCAGGCCCTCGAACACCTGCTCCTGACGGGCATGATCCTCCGTGATGGCGAAGGCCATTAGCTGGTCCAGCGTCAGCCCATCCTCGCGATAGACCTGCAACAGCTTGGGACTGACAGCGCCCAAGCGAAGCCGCTGCTTCACCACGGAAGCCGACACGCCGAACCGCGCGCCGATCTCCTGCGCGCCCCAACCCTTGTCGTTGGAAAGCTCCGCGAACCTCTCGAACTGGTCGGCGGGGTGCATGGGCGTCCGGGTGACATTCTCGTCCAGACTGATCTCGGAGGGATCGTTCAGCGTATCCAGCCAGCAGCGCACCGGCTCGGACTTCTTGATCTGCTTGCGCTTGGCGCTCAGCAGCATCGCCAGCCTGCGGCCCTCGCCAGCGGTGACGAGATAGTAGCCGGTCGGCGTGCCGTCCTCTTTGACCTCCGGCTCGACGACAAGATTCTGGATCAGTCCCTTGTGCTGGATCGAAGCGGCCAGCGCCTCGATTGCGGCTTCGCCATGCGGCACCTTGCGGGCATTACGCGGGGACTTCTTGAGCTTCGCGAGCGGCACGAAAATCTCGACGCCCGACACAGCTTCGGCAGCGACAGTTTCGGTAACAGCGTTCATCACACTTCTCCTTCAAAACCACACGCACCCCGGAATGGGGTGGGCGGCGAAAGAGCGACCGGAAGGCCCGCCGGCCGAGCCGGGCAGCACCCGCAGGGCCGAAACGCAGAGAAGGTAAGCGCGCCTGCGCGCGTTGCGGCCCGGCGCGGCGGGCCTAAAGGGAAGTGACGCCCACCCCATCGCGGGAGTGCAACCACCAACGACGTGATCGGGTCGGCGTAGCCCTGGCCCGATCACCGAAGCTTCAGGAAAACACAAATCCGCCGAGGCGGATTGCTGAATGGGGCGTTGCGGGGCGGAACCCCGCTCGAAGGGGTACGGTGAGACATCGGCTCACCGTCAGGGGAAGGCTTTCCCCTCCGTCACCACTTCCAAGCCGAGGACGCCGAATGTGCGCCAGAATAGCCCAGATACACGCTCCGAGCTTATTACGTCCTTATTACGCGACGCTTGCGATTGTCCAACGTAATGGGAAAACCCTTCCACCGAAGGGGGCATCTATCTGATTTTCTTAGGAAAACTGGAGCGGGCGAAGGGATTCGAACCCTCGACCCCAACCTTGGCAAGGTTGTGCTCTACCCCTGAGCTACGCCCGCTCTGGCGGCCGGAGGATATGTCCCTCTCGGCGGGTGGCGGGGAACTAGCAGCGGTTGTTGTTGTGGGCAAGGGTAGAATTGCACAAAAATGAAATTGCGCGGCGGGGGCGGGGATTGCTGGCGATCGGGGCTTCAAGGGGCGCGCGGTTCTTGTCTCGTGGCGCCTGGCGCGCGGGCAAAGCGAACAGCGAAGTGAACAGCTGAATCGCGCTTTTCGCTCCGGAAATTCTCCTATAACCCTATGTAAATCAATGACTTAGCTTGGGGATGTCGAAAAGCCGCCGAATCCCCTGTTTCACGGCCGTTCATGCTACGTCGCGGCGCGCCTTCCGTCGAGCCCTGGCAGGGCCGCGGCCCCGACTTGCGCGGGGGATTCCCGACAGCAAATTGCGCTTCTCGCACTTGCCCACAAGATATTCTTGCCGCTAGGGCCGGGGCGGCTGTTCCAAAGATGCGAGTACGCAATGTCCGACCGATCGAATGTGGAGTTTTCCGAGCGCGAGGCGCTGTTCTTCCATTCGACCGGGCGGCCCGGCAAGATCGAGATCATCGCGTCCAAGCCGATGGCGACGCAGCGCGACCTTTCCCTCGCCTATTCGCCCGGAGTCGCGGTGCCGGTGCGCGCGATCGCGGCCGACCCGGCGACGGCCTATGACTACACCGCCAAGGGCAACCTCGTCGCCGTGATCTCCAACGGCACGGCGATCCTGGGCCTCGGCAATCTGGGCGCGCTGGCGTCGAAGCCCGTGATGGAAGGCAAGGCGGTGCTGTTCAAGCGCTTCGCCGACGTCGATTCGATCGATATCGAACTCAAGACCGAGGATGTCGACCGCTTCATCGACGCGGTCGAGCTGATGGAACCGAGTTTCGGCGGCATCAACCTGGAGGATATCAAGGCGCCCGAATGCTTCATCATCGAGCAGACGCTGAAGGAGCGGATGAACATTCCGGTCTTTCATGACGACCAGCATGGCACCGCGATCATCGCGGCGGCGGGCGTGCTCAATGCCGCGCTGCTGACCGGGCGCGACATGAAGGATATGAAGGTGGTGGTGAATGGCGCGGGCGCGGCGTCGATCAGCTGCACCGAACTCATCAAGGCGCTGGGCGTCCCGCATGAGAATGTCATCATGTGCGACAGCAAGGGCGTGATCTACCAGGGGCGGACCGAAGGCCTCAACCAGTGGAAATCGGCCCATGCGGTGCGGACCGACGCGCGGACGCTGGCCGAAGCGGTCAAGGGCGCGGACGTGTTCCTGGGCCTGTCGGTCGCGGGCGCGATGACGCCCGAGATGGTGACGTCGATGGCGGACAAGCCGATCATCTTCGCGATGGCTAACCCGGACCCCGAAATCCTTCCGCCCGACGCCAAGGCGGCGCGGCCCGACGCGATCGTCGCCACCGGCCGGTCGGACTTCCCCAATCAGGTCAACAATGTCCTGGGTTTCCCCTTCATCTTCCGCGGCGCGCTGGACGTGCGGGCGACCGGGATCAACGAGCCGATGAAGCTGGCCGCCGCCAAGGCGATCGCCGAACTGGCGCGCGAGCGGGTGCCCGAGGAAGTGGCGAAGGCCTATGGCCGCGCGCACAGTTTCGGCCCGGACTATATCATCCCCGCCCCGTTCGACCCGCGCCTGATGGAAGTCGTGCCCGCCGCGGTCGCGCAGGCGGCGATGGAAACCGGCGTCGCGCAGCGGCCGATCGAGGATATGGCGGCCTATCGCCAGTCGCTCAAAGCCCGGCTCAATCCGACCACCTCGGTCCTCACCAGCGCCTATGAGATCGCCAAGGCGAACCCCAAGCGCGTCGTCTTTGCCGAAGCGGAGGAGGAAGTGGTGCTGCGCGCCGCGATCCAGTTCCGCGAACTCGGCTATGGCGTGCCGGTGCTGGTCGGCCGCGACGAGGTGGTGGAGAAGCTGCGCGAGCTGGGCGTGCGCGACCCTGAAAGTTTCGAGCTGCACAACAGCGTCAATTCGCCGCTGGTGCCCGAAATGGTCGACCTGCTCTATGCGCGGCTCCAGCGGCGCGGCTATCTGCGCCGCGATTGCGAGCGGATGGTCAATCGCGATCGCAACATCTTCGGCACGCTGCTGGTGAAGATGGGGGTGGCCGACGCGATGCTGACCGGCATGACGCGCCCCTATGCGCAGACGCTGCGCGAGGTGAAGCGAGTGATGGACCCGGCGGCGGGGCGCACCCCGTTCGGCATCCATGTCATGGTGGCGAAGGACAAGACGGTGTTCCTGGCCGATACGACGGTCAACGAGCGGCCGAGCGCCACCGAACTCGCCGATATCGCCGAAGGGACCGTGGCGGTCGCACGGCGCATGGGGCATGACCCGCGCGTCGCTTTCCTCTCCTACTCCAATTTCGGCAATCCGCCCGGCAGCTATCTCGACAATGTGCGCGACGCGATCAAGCTGCTCGATGCGCGCGACGTGGATTTCGAATATGAGGGCGAAATGACGCCCGACGCGGCGCTCAACCCCGCCGTCATGAAAAGCTACCCCTTCAGCCGCCTGTCCGGCCCGGCCAATGTGCTGGTGATGCCGGGGCTGCAATCGGCCAATATCTCGGCCAAGCTGCTGCGCGAACTGGGCGGCACCTCGATGATCGGGCCGCTGCTCGTTGGCATGGAGAAATCGGTGCAGATCGCGACCATGGCGTCCAACGCATCGGAGCTGCTGACGCTGGCGGTGCTGGCCGCGGGCGGCATCGCGCTCTGATCCTATCAGCGGCGTTCAAGCGATGTTGAGGGCTTTTCGCTTGCCAGCCGCTGCCCAGAAAGGGCAGGGCAAGAGCGGACAAGAGGGAGTGGACAGGGCATGAGCGAGGTGAGTTTCGACAGCGCGACCTTCCGCCGGGTGCTGGGCCATTATCCGACCGGCGTATGCGTCGTGACCGCGGCGGAGGCCGATGGCGCGCCCGTCGGCATGGTCGTCGGCTCCTTCACGTCGGTGTCGCTCGACCCGCCGCTGGTCGCTTTCTTCCCCGCCAAAAGCTCGACCAGCTGGCCGCGCATCGCGGCGGTCGGGCGCTTCTGCGTCAATGTGCTCGCCAGCGACCAGACGCCGCTCTGCCGCCAGATCGCCGGGCCTGGACCGGACAAGTTCGCCGGCATCGCCCATCGCGTCTCCGCCAACGGATCGCCGATCCTGGACGATGTCGTCGCGTGGATCGACTGTTCGCTCGACGCGGTGCATGAGGCGGGCGACCATCATATCGTGATCGGCCGGGTCGTCGCGCTGGAGGTGGAGCGGCCCGAGCGGCCCCTGCTCTTCTTCCAGGGCAGCTATGGCGAGTTCGCATTGCTGCAATGACGGACGAAGAGATCAGCTCTCGTTAACCGATGGGGCCTATGGCAGGATATCAGTCCCGCACCGGATCGCCCCATGACTGCGCTGCTCATCACCGTCGATACCGAATTGTCGGCTTCGCTGCATCAGCGGGGGATCGGCCTCGCCGAGAATCTGCGTCGGTCGATCTGGGCGGAGACGGACAAGGGCGCGTTCGGCATCGGCTGGCAGATGGACCTGCTGGAGCGCCATGGCCTCAAGGGCGTGTTCTTCCTCGATCCCATGCCGGCGCTGGTCCATGGGGCGGATTTTCTGGCCGAGGTGGTCGGGCCGATCGTGGCGCGCGGGCATGAAGTGCAGATGCACATTCACAGCGAATGGCTGCAATGGGCCGAGCGGTCCCCGGTCGAGGGGCGGCAGGGGCGCAATATCGGCGACTTTGCGCTGGCGGACCAGACCATCCTGCTCGGATTGGCGAAGCGGTTGCTGGAGGAAGCGGGTGCGCCGCCGATCACCGCGTTCCGCGCCGGCAATTTCGGCGCGAACGACGATACGCTGCGGGCATTGGCGGCGATCGGGGTGGCGTGGGACAGCAGCGTCAACCCCGCCTATCTGCGCGGTGAATGCCGGATCGCCGCCGATCCCGCGATGGTCGGCGCGGCGCGGCTGCATGGGGTGAGCGAGCTGCCGGTGTCGGGCATCGCCGACCGGCCCGGCGGGTTCCGCCCGGCGCAGATTTGCGCCATGTCGGCGGCCGAGATGCGCGCGGGCATCGCCCATGCGGCGCGCGCGGGGCAGGACGCCTTCGTCGTGGTCACGCATAGTTTCGAGATGCTCTCGCGCGATCGGATGCGGCCCAACCGCCTCGTCATCGGCCGGTTCGAGGCGCTGTGCCGCGCGGCCGCCCGGCTGCCGCAGGTGAAGGGCGCGGGCTTCAATGACCTGCCCGCCGACCTGGCCGACCGGCCCGATAGCGCCAGCCGCGCAGGCCCCAGCCGGCTGCGCACCGGCCGCCGCATATTGGAGCAGGCATGGGGCACCTGGCGCTACGAACATCGGCTGGTGCCTGCATGAGCGATCTGCCGGGCGCGATCGTCCTTGGCCTCGACAATGCGATCGCGCTGACCGTGGTGCGGGAACTGGGCGAGCAGGGGGTGCCGGTGCATGGCGTGTCCCGCAACGCCGATGCGCTGGCGGCGTCCTCCCGCCATGTGCGCAGCGTGACGCTGCGGCCGGAGGGGCCGGCAGCGGACTGGCTGCCGGCGCTGATCGCGCGGACCGGGGCGCAGGCGGTGATGGCCCTGTCCGAGGCCGATCTGCTGGCGCTGTCCGCCCTGCCCGCGCGGATCGGCGACTGCGTGCTGCTGGTGCCGCCGCGCGAGCGGCTGCTGCGCGTCATCGACAAGATGCGGACGCTGGAGACCGCCGCGACGCTGGGGCTGCATGTGCCCGAGACCTGGCAGCCGCTGGCCGGCGAGGATTTCGCGGGGCGGGCGGCCGCCCTGCCCTATCCGCTGGTCGCCAAATGGGCCAACCCGCCGGAGATCGCGCCGCTGCTGGCGCAGGCGGGGCTGGAATGGATCAAGACCGAATATGTGCACGATGCCGAAGAGTTGCGCGCGCTGCTCGACCGCTATGCGCCGGTCGGGCGCTGGCCGCTGATCCAGCGCTATTGCCCCGGCGTCGGGCTGGGGCAGATGCTGCATATGGAGGATGGCCGGGCGACTTTGCGCTTCCAGCATCGGCGGCTGCACGAATGGCCGCCCGAGGGGGGCATATCGACCCTCTGCCGGGCCGAGCCGGCGGCGGCGCATGGCGCGCAGATGGCGCTGTCCGAAGCGCTGCTGCGCGCGCTCGACTGGGAAGGGCCGGCGATGGTCGAATATCGGTACGATGCGGCAAGCGGGCGCTACTGGCTGATGGAGGTGAATGGCCGCTATTGGGGCAGCCTGCCGCTCGCGCGCCATTGCGGGGCGCGCTTCGCCTGGGAAGCCTATCGCCGGGCGGTGCTGAACGACCGGGCGGCCGCGCCTACGCCGCGCGACGATCTGCGCGCGCGCTATATGGTGCCGGAGACCAAGCGGCTTTTCCGCATCCTGTTCCGGCCGGGGCGGATCGGCGATCCCTTCTTCCGCCGGCGGCCGATCGCGGACCTTGTCAGCTATGTCGCGGGCTTTTTCAATCCGCGCGCGCGCTATTATGTGTTCAGCCGGTCGGACCCGCGCCCGTTCCTCAGCGACATGGCGCAGATCGTCAGGAAAGTCGTGCGCCGGGGAAGGCGCTGACGAGGCGCAGCACCGCGCGCTCGATCCGGGCGAGGCAGACCGCCATATAGGACTCGTCGAGGCCATAGGGATCGTGGAGATGGGGGATAGGCGGCCGCGCCCATTGGCCGAGCAGCAGGCGCGGCAAGGCGGACAGGCGCGGATCGGCGGCGAGCCGGTGGAGCTGCCGCACCTCCATCGCCAGCAGCAGGTCGCCGGGCAGGGGATTATAGTCGGCGCGGTCGGTCGCGCGATGGGCAGCGAGGTCATGGCCGAGCGCGCGGGCGGCTTCGATCGCCGGGCCGTGCGCCGGGCGGCCGGTCGCGGCCGAGAGGCCGATCGAGACGGCGTTGCAGCCCGCCTTCCGCGCGACGGCTTGGGCGAAGGCGCTGCGGCAGATATTGCCCTGGCATATAAACACCAGCCGGCGCACCTGCGCGGGATCGGGCGGCAGGCTGGCGGCGCGGCCGAGCAGCAGCTGCGGATAGGAGAGAGCGAGGCGGACCAGCCCCCGGACGGTGCCGAAGCGGGCGCGGATCATGCGGGGCGGATCATTCGCGCGGCTCGACAGGGGGCGGCGGGGTCGCGCTCGCGCGCGCCTGCGCCTTGCGGCGGCGCAGATTGTCGCGGAGCGCCTGCGCCAGCCGCGCCTTTTTCTCGTCCTGCGTCTCTGCCATGGCGCCCGCTAAAGCAAAATGCGCGGCCGCCCGCAACCCGCCTTGACATCCCGCACCGGGCCAGCCATAGGCCCGGCCTCCGCCGCGCATGCGCGCCGCGGGCTGAATAAGTGCTGCCGTAGCTCAGTGGTAGAGCGCATCCTTGGTAAGGCTGAGGTCGTGAGTTCAATCCTCACCGGCAGCACCATTTCCCGTTCTTTCCCGTCCGAACGCTGACTCAGGTTGGTCCTGGCTGATGGAACGGCCGCGCCACCCGCGCCGTTTTCGAGCAGCAGGATGGAGCGCTGATATGGACAGACCGCCGAGCAGACGACCCTTGCTGATTGCAGGCGCGCTGGCGATTTTGCTGGTGGCGCTGATCTTCCTGGTGCGCGCCTTCGTCGATCCCGCGTCGCCGGTGAATGTCGAGCCGGCGGGGCGGGTCGTGCAGCCCTGATTAGTTTTTCGCGGCCAGCGCGCCCAGTTCCTCGATATCTAGATCGCGCTCCAGTTCCTGGAGCGTATCCTCGTCTATGTCGCCATTGCGGTGGAGTCGCAGCAGTTCGGCGCGGCCGGCGGCGACGGCCTTCAGGATCAGGTCGAAATGGGCGTGGAGCGCTTCGGCGAAATGCGCCTCCTGCCCGGCATAGCTGTGGGCGATCGTCGCCTGGCGCGTATAGCGGTCGAGCAGGCGCGGGTGGACGACCGTGCCGTCGGCATCGCGGGCATGGACTTCCACGACGGCAAGCTGGGCCTTCGCCATCGCCGCTTCGGCCTGGCTCATCGTCATGCGGGGGCGATCGGCGTCGGGCTCTTCAAGGCCGAGGAGCCGGATGACCAGCCCGAGCGTGGTGCCCTGCACCAGCACCGTGCCGATGATGACGGCAAAGGCGGTCACCAGGATGAAATCGCGGCCGGGAAAATCCTCCGGCACGCTGAGCGCCACCGCCAGAGTCACCACGCCGCGCATCCCCGCCCAGCCGAGCACGGTCGCCGCTCTCGCCCCCATGGGCTGGTAGCGCTTCAGTCCCATGCCGCGCAGCAGCCGGATGATCCCGTCCGCGCCGAAAGCCCAGGCGAAGCGCGCGAGGATGAGCGCCAGCAGGACCGCGAGCACCGGCCCCGCCATGTCGCGCAGCACGACATCGAAGCCGCCGACGCGGTCGATCACGCCGCGCAGCGACGAGCCGATGAGCAGGAAGACGAAGGCTTCCATGAGGAAGATCATCACCGCCCAGAAGGCGGTGCCGTTCATCCGCACCGTCGCTGAAAAGACGACATGCTGATACCAGCCGCAGATGAGCCCGGTGGTGACGGTGGCGATCACGCCCGACAGATGCCCGGCCTCCGCCAGCAGATAGGAGGCCCAGGGGGCGAGCAGCGAGGCGGCGATCATCAGATATTTGTCGTCGAGCCGGGGCACCAGCAGCACCCAGGCCGCGCCGACCGTCGCGCCGATCAGCCCGCCGCCGATCGCGAGCAGGGCGAAGTTCTGCAGCGCATCGACCAGGCTGAACGTGCCCGTCACGCCGGCCGCGATCGCGAAGCGGAAGAGGACGATGCCGCTCGCATCGTTGAACAGGCTTTCGCCCTCCAGCAGGATAGCCAGCCGGCGCGGCAGGCGGACGCGCTGGAGGATCGCGCGGGCCGAGATCGCGTCCGGCGGCGAGACGATCGCGCCGAGCGCAGCGCAGGCGGCCCAGGGCAGGCCGGGCAGCAGCCAGTGGGTGACGAGCGCGACGACGACCGTCGTGAAGATCACCGCGCCGACCGCCAGCCCCGCAATGCCGATCATGTGGCGGTGGAGGTGGCGCAGCGCGATGAACCACGCGCCGTCCATCAGCAGCGGCGGCAGGAAGATGACGAGCACCAACGTAGGATCGAGCGTGATGACCGGAAGGCCGGGCAGGAAGGCGAAGAGCGCGCCCCCGCTCAGCAGCGCGACCGCCGGCGGAAGGCGCAGGCGATGCGCCGCATAATGGAGCAGGATGATCGCCAGAAGCATGACGACCATCAGTTCAAACAAAGATGTCGGCTCCATCGGCCAGGCCCCCCTTCGCGCGCCGCGCTACGGTAGCGCGGCGGCGCGGGTCGGCCAAGGCGGGTATCAGGCGGCGCGCGCTTTCAACAGCTTGTCGATCGTCAGCGGATAGTCGCGCAGGCGGATGCCGGTCGCATTGTAGATGGCGTTCGCCACCGCCGCGCCCGCGCCGCAGATGCCGAGTTCGCCCACGCCCTTGGCCTTCATCGGCGAGCTTTTGTCGTCCAGCTCGTCTATGAACAGCACATCCTGCTCAGGGATGTCGGCATGAACCGGCACAACATATTCGGCCATGTCGTGATTGACGAAGAAGCCGAAGCGTGTGTCCACCTCCAGCGCCTCCATCAGCGCCGCGCCCGCGCCCATGGTCATCGCGCCGATCACCTGGCTGCGCGCCGCCTTGGGATTGAGGATGCGCCCGGCGGCGAAGGCCCCGCCCATGCGGCGGATGCGGACTTCGGCCGTGTCCATATCGACCCCCACTTCGCAGAAATGCGCGCCGAAGGTCGCCTGGGCATAGCGTTTGTCGAGGTCGCCATAGTCCATCGCGTCTTCCGCCCAGAGCCCGTCCGGTCCGGCGAGCGCGGCGAGCGTCTGGGTCTGGTTCCCATATTTGACGAGGCCGTCGTCGAAATCGGCCTGGTCGGCGGGATAACCGGCCTTCTCGGCGAGCTTGGTGCGCAGCGCCATAGCGGCGGCATAGACGCCGGCGGTGGCGCTGTTCGCGCCCCACTGGCCGCCCGAGCCGGCGGATTCGGGAAAGCGGCTGTCGCCCAAGCGCACCGTCACATCGTCCAGCGGCACGCCCAGCATTTCGGCGGCGGTCTGGCCGATGATCGTGTAGCTGCCGGTGCCGATATCGGTCATGTCGGTTTCGACGATCACCTTGCCCGCGCGATCGACGCCGATGCGCGCGCCCGATTTGGCGACCAGATTGTTGCGGAACGCCGCCGCCACGCCCATGCCGACCAGCCAGCGGCCGTCACGCACCTGGCCTGGCTTGGGGTTGCGCTTGCTCCAGCCGAAGCGATCCGCCCCGGCGCGCAGGCATTCGACCAGCTTGCGGCTGGAAAAGGGGCGCTGCGGCCCGGCTTCGGGATCATATTGCACATCGTTGCGGATGCGCAGTTCGACCGGATCGACGCCGCAGGCCTCGGCCAGTTCGTCCATCGCCACTTCGAGCGCGAGCAGGCCCACAGCCTCGCCCGGCGCGCGCATCGCATTGCCCTCGGGCAGGTTCAGCGTCACCAGCCGATGCGTGGTCAGGCGGTTCGGCCCGCGATAGAGCAGCCGGGTCTGCATCGCCGCCGTTTCCGGCCCGCCGCCCGGCAGGTCGCCCGACCAGACATCATGGGCGATGGCATCGATCACCCCGTCCTTGTCCGCGCCGATGCGGATACGCTGGATCGTCGCGGGGCGGTGGGTGGTGTTGTTGGGGATCTGGTGCCGGGCGAGCGCCACCTTGACCGGGCGGCCGACCTGCCTCGCGCCGAGCGCGGCGAGCAGCGCGTCGGCGCGCAGGAACAGCTTCGCCCCGAACCCGCCGCCGATATAGGGCGACACGAGGCGCACATTCTCCTTGGGGATGCCGAGCGTCTTGGCGACTTCGCCGACGCCCCAGGCGATCATCTGGTTCCCGGTCCAGAGCGTCAGCTTGTCGCCGTTCCATGCGGCGGTGGTCGCGTGCGGCTCCATCATCGCATGGCTATGGTCGGGCGTGGTGTAATTCTGGTCGATCTTGACCGCCGCTTTGGCGAAGCCGGCGTCGAAATCGCCCGCCTTGGTGTCGGCCGGCGATCCGAAGATCGAGGGCGGCATGGTGCCGTTCAGCCGTTCGGCCGCGAGGTCGAACTTGCCGCCGTCGGCCGCATAGTCGATCCGCAGCAGCTTGGCCGCGTCGCGCGCATTTTCGAGGGTGTCGGCGACGACCAAAGCCACCGCCTGGTCATAATGATCGACCTGCGGCCCGCCGAGCAAAGGCGCGGTGTTCATATTGCCCTTGCCGAGCTTTCCGGCATTGGCGTGGGTGACGATGCCGAGCACGCCGGGCGCGGCCTGCGCGGCGCGGCTGTCGATCGATACGATCCGCCCCTTGGCGATCGCCGATCCGACGATCCAGCCATAAGCGGGCTTGGGCGCGGCGTCGTGCCGTTCATAGGCATAGGGCGCGGTGCCCGTTACCTTGGCGGGGCCGTCGATCCGGTCCTGGGCCACGCCGACGACGCGGCCCTTGTCGATCGGGTTGGTCGTTGCCGGGGTGTCGAACTTCATGCCCGCGCCTCCTGCTGACGGTAGAGCGAGACCAGGGTCTGCTGCACCAAGGCCTTCTTGAAATCATTATGTTCGGTCGTGCGCGCGCCGGCGAGCGCGGCTTCCGCCACCGCCTTCGCGCCCTGCTTGCCCGCAGCGTCTGCGGCGGCCACGCGCCATGGCTTCGCGCCGATCCCGCCAAAGGCGAAGCGCGCCGTTCCGTCCTTGGCGAAGATCGCCGCGACCGACACGAGCGCGAAGGCGTAGGAGGCGCGGTCGCGCACCTTGCGATAGACATGGGTGCCGCTGACAGGCTTGGGCAAGGTGACCGAGGTGATGATCTCGCCCGGTTTCAGCGCCGTTTCCTTGTGCGGCGTATCGCCGGGGAGAAGATGGAAATCGGCGATCGGGATGGAGCGGCGCGCGCCGGCTCCGTCTACCGTATCGACCTGCGCGTCGAGCAGCCGCATCGCCACCGCCATGTCGCTCGGATGCTGGGCGATGCAGGCGTCGCTGACGCCGAGGATCGCCAGCCCCCGGCTGATGCCGCCGATCGCGCCGCAGCCGCTGCCCGGCTGGCGCTTGTTGCAGGGCATCCGCGTGTCGTAGAAATAGGGGCAGCGGGTGCGCTGGAGCAGGTTGCCGCCGGTCGTCGCCTTGTTGCGGAGCTGGCCCGACGCGCCCGACACCAGCGCGCGGCTCAGCACCGCATAGTCGCGCCGCACCGCCTTGTCGGCGGCAAGATCGGTATTGCGGACCAGCGCGCCGATACGAAGGCCGCCTTCGGGCGTTATTTCGATCCGGTCGAGGCCCAGATGATTGACGTCGATCAGATGGGTCGGGGTTTCGATCTGGAGCTTCATCAGGTCAAGCAGGTTGGTGCCGCCGGCGATGAAGCGCGCGCCCTGGACCGAGGCGGCCGCCTTCGCCGCGCCTTCCACGCTGGTCGCGCGTTCGTAGGTGAAGGGTCTCATGCCTTGGCCTCCCCCGCGACATCCTTCATCGCGGCGATGATGTTGGGATAGGCGGCGCAGCGGCAGATATTGCCGCTCATCCGCTCGCGCAGTTCGGCGTCGCTCAGTGCAACCTCATCGAGGTCGGGGGTGACATGGCTGGGGACGCCCGCCTTGATCTCGTCCAGCACCGCGACGGCCGAGCAGATCTGGCCGGGCGTGCAATAGCCGCACTGATAGCCGTCATGGACGATGAACGCCTTCTGCATCGGGTGCAGCCGGTCGGGCGTGCCCAGCCCCTCGATCGTCGTGACGCTTTCGCCATCGTGCATCACCGCCAGCGTCAGGCAGCTGTTGATGCGCCGCCCCTCCACGATCACGGTGCAGGCGCCGCACTGGCCGTGATCGCAGCCCTTCTTGGTGCCGGTCAGGTGCAGATGTTCGCGCAGCGCATCGAGCAGGCTGGTGCGCGGATCGAGCTGAAGATGCACCTCTCGCCCGTTGACGGTGAGTTCGACAGGGGTCATCGGCGTTCCTTTGCTGGCTTTGGCTGGCTCGGCCGCATGGGCGGGAGACAGGGCCGGTCCTGCCGCGGCGGCGAGCGCCGCCCCGCGCAATATGCCCCGCCGCGTGACATGATCCGACGGCATGTTGTCCTCCCTGTTCGTTCCGCTGTCATTACGAAGAGCGCGCGGAATCGATCCCGCGCCATTTGGATAGCGCAACCATATCAGATATGTCTGTGACGCCAATGGGTCGTTGCGACACTCTGGCCCCGGACGCGACTTCGGGCTATCGGCTGCTGGCATGACGTCCCCCACCGACAGCGGCGCGCAGGCCACGCCGATGATGGCGCAATATCTGGCGCTGAAGGCCGAAGCGCGCGATTGCCTGCTTTTTTACCGCATGGGCGACTTTTTCGAGCTGTTCTTCGACGACGCGAAGATGGCCGCCGCGACGCTCGATATCGCGCTCACCAGCCGGGGCGAGCATGGCGGCGCGCCGATCCCGATGTGCGGCGTGCCGGTGCACAGCGCCGAGGGCTATCTCGCGCGGCTCATCAAGGCGGGGCACCGGGTCGCCATAGCGGAGCAGACCGAGACCCCGGCGCAGGCGAAAGCGCGGGGCGGCAAGGCTTTGGTCGCGCGCGCGATCGTCCGCTATGTGACGGCGGGCACGCTGACCGAGGAGACGTTGCTCGACAGCCGGCGCGACAATATGCTGGTCGCGCTGGCGCAGCTGGGCGGGGAAGCATCCGGCGAGATCGGGATCGCCGCCGCCGATATTTCGACCGGCCGGTTCGAGACGATGACCTGCCCGATCGGCGACCTGCCCGCCGAGCTGGCGCGGCTGCGGCCGAGCGAGACGGTGGTGGCGGAGGGATCGGCGCTGGACGTCGCCGATTGCCATATGTTCGACCGCGCGGCCTTTTCGAGCACGCGGGCGGAGGAGGCGCTCAAACGCCTGTTCGGCGTGGCGACGCTCGACGGCTTCGGGCAGTTCGGCCGGGCGGAACTGGCGGCGATGGGCGGGCTCGTCGCCTATCTCGACCATGCGGGCAAGGGCACGCTGCCCTTCCTCGCGCCGCCGCTGCGCAAGGCGACCGGCGCGCATGTCGCGATCGACGCGGCGACGCGCGAGAGCCTGGAGATCGTGGCGACGACCGCCGGCACGCGCGCGGGGAGCCTGCTCCATGCGATCGACCGCACGGTGACGGGCGCGGGCGCGCGGTTGCTGGCGCAGGATCTCTCCGCGCCGCTGATGGACCTCTTCGCTATTGAGGCGCGGCTCGGCCTCGTGCAGCTGTTCCATGATGATCCGGGGCTGCGCGACCAGCTGCGCGGTGCGCTGCGGGCCTTGCCCGATATCGGCCGGGCGCTGGGGCGCGTGGCGGTGGGGCGGGGCAGTCCGCGCGACCTGGGGCAGCTGCGCGATGGCCTGGGCGAAGCGCGGCTGCTGCGTGAGCGGTTGGGGCGGCTCAGCGACATGCCGCCGCTGCTGGCGCAACTCCTGCCCGCGCTCGACGGGCATGGCGAGCTGGTCGATGCCCTGTCGCGCGCGCTGGTGCCTGCGCCGCCGACCGAGACGGCCAGCGGCGGCTATATCGCCGATGGCTATGACGCGGCGCTGGACGAACTGCGGCGCATGGCGGGCGACGGGCGGCGGGCGATCGCGGCGCTGGAGGCGAAATATCGCGACCAGACCGGCATTTCCGCGCTCAAGATCCGGCACAATGGCGTTCTCGGCTATCATGTCGAGGTGCCCGCGCGGGTCGCCGACGCGCTGATGCAGCCCGAGAGCGGCTTCACCCACCGGCAGACGCTGGCCGGCGTGGTGCGCTTCAACTCGATCGACCTGCATGAAGAGGCCGGGCGCGTCGCACAGGCCGGCGCGCACGCGCTGGTGGCCGAAGCCGCACATCTGGAAGGATTGATCGAGGCGGTGCTGGACCGCAAGGGCGACATTGCGCGGGCAGCCGATGCGCTCGCCCGGCTCGATGTCGCGGCGGCGCTGGCCGAACGCGCGGCGGAGGGCGGCTGGCAGCGGCCGCATTTCGTACCCGCCGATGGCGCGGGCCAGTGCCTGGACATCGTCGGCGGGCGGCATCCGGTGGTGGAGGATGCGCTGCGGCGCGAGGGGCAGCCCTTCGTCGCCAATGACTGCCGCCTGTCGCAAAGCGACCGGCTGTGGCTCGTGACCGGCCCCAATATGGGCGGCAAGTCGACCTTCCTGCGGCAGAATGCGCTGATCGTCATCCTGGCGCAGGCGGGCGGCTATGTGCCCGCGCGAAGCGCGACGCTGACCTTGGTCGATCGGCTGTTCAGCCGGGTCGGCGCGTCGGACAATCTCGCCAAGGGGCGCTCCACCTTCATGGTGGAGATGGTCGAGACCGCCGCCATCCTGGCGCAGGCGACCGAGCGCAGCTTCGTGATCCTGGACGAAGTGGGCCGTGGCACCTCCACCTATGACGGGCTCGCGCTCGCCTGGGCGGTGGTGGAGGCGGTGCATGAGGTCAATCGCTGCCGCTGCCTGTTCGCGACCCATTATCATGAGCTGACCCGGCTCGCCGAGACGCTGCCGTCGCTGTCGCTTCACCATGTCCGCGCGCGCGAATGGAAGGGCGACCTCATCCTGCTGCACGAACTCGCCGAAGGGCCGGCCGATCGCAGCTATGGCCTGGCCGTCGCGCGGCTTGCCGGTTTGCCGCCCGCCGTGCTCAAGCGCGCCAAGGACGTGCTGGCGAGGCTGGAGGCGGGCAAGGCCAGGACCGGCGGCATCGCGGCGGGCCTCGACGATCTGCCTTTGTTCGCCGCCGCCATGGCGCAGGAGGAGGCCGCGCCCGACCCGCTGCTGACCGCGATCGAGGCGATCGACGCCGATGCCCTGTCCCCAAGGGAAGCACTCGATCACATATATCGGCTGAAACAACTGGCCGCGCAGCGCCGCCATGACTAGATAGCAGCCATGGTCATGCAGTTCCCCGCGCTGGGATCGCGCCGCGCGATCATCGACCGGCGCGCTATTTCCGACACGATCGACGCCCTTGCGCAGACGCATGAGGGCGACGGCGTGCGGCTGCGCGGGCTGATCGTCAAGGAATTGAAGGCGGCGCTGGAGCAGGGCCGGGCGGAGGTCGCGCGGCGGCTGGAGGCGCGGCCGACGCGCGGGCGCGAGGCGGTGACCGCCTTCGCCTTCCTGATCGACCAGATTTTGCGGCTGCTCTACGACGCGACGACGCACCATCTCTACCCTTCGGGCAACCGCAGCACCGGCGAGCGGATCGTGCTGATCGCCGTCGGCGGCTATGGCCGGGGCGAGATGGCGCCGCACAGCGACGTCGACATCGGCTTCATCACTCCCTGGAAGCCGACCGGCTGGACCGAGCAGGTGATCGAATCCATGCTCTATTCGCTGTGGGATCTGGGCCTGAAGGTCGGCCATAGCAGCCGGTCGGTCGACGAGACGATGCGGATGGCGAAGAGCGACCTGACGGTCCGCACCGCCCTGCTGGAGGCGCGCTATATCTGGGGCGACCGGGCGCTTTACGAGGAAACCTCCGCCCGCTTCGACGCCGAGGTGATGCAGGGCAATGCCCGCGCCTTCGTCACCGAGAAGCTGGAGGAGCGCGAAGAGCGGCACAAGCGGATGGGCGACAGCCGCTATGTCGTCGAGCCCAATGTCAAGGAAGGCAAGGGCGGCCTGCGCGACCTCCATACTTTGTTCTGGATCGGCAAATATGTGAACCGGGTGCGGTCGGTCGCCGAGCTGGTCGATGTCGGGCTGCTGACGCAGGCGGAGCTGCGCCAGTTCCAGAAGGCCGAGGATTTCCTGTGGGCGGTGCGCTGTCACCTGCACAGCATCACCGGGCGCGCCGAGGACCGGCTGACCTTCGACCTTCAGCTCGAAACGGCGACGCGGATGCACTTCATCGCGCGCGCCGGCCGGTCGGGGGTCGAGCGCTTCATGCGCTATTATTTCCTCAATGCAAAGACGGTGGGCGACCTGACCGCCGTGTTCCTGGCGCATCTCGATGACCAGATGGGGCCGAAGGGGCGGCGCTACATTCCCGCCATCTTCCGCCGGCCCAAGAAGCTCGACGGTTTCGTGCTGGACCGAGGACGGCTGAGCCTGCCGAGCGACGATTTCTTTCAGGCCGATCCGGTGCGGCTGCTGGAAATCTTCGCCGTGGCGGACAAGCATGGCTTGCAGATCCACCCCAGCGCGATGCGCGCGGCGAGCCGCGACGCAGCGCTGATTTCGGCCAAGGTGCGCCGCGATCCACGCGCCAACGCCGCCTTCATGGAGGTGCTGACATCCCCGCGCGATCCCGAAACGGTGCTGCGCTGGATGAACGAATCGACCGTATTCGGCCGCTTCGTGCCCGATTTCCGCCGCGTCGTCGCGCAGATGCAGTTCGACATGTATCATCATTATACGGTCGACGAGCACACCATCCGCGCGGTCGGGCTGCTGGCGCGGATCGAGAAGGGCGAGCTTGGCACCGACCATCCGCTCGCGACCGAGCTGATGGGCAAGCTGTTGTCGCGGCGGGTTCTCTATGTCGCGGTGCTGCTGCACGATATCGCGAAGGGGCGCGGCGGCGACCACAGCATATTGGGCGCGGAAGTGGCCGAGCATCTCTGCCCGCGCCTTGGCCTGACGCCGGCAGAAACCGAGACGGTCGCTTGGCTGGTGCGCTATCACCTGCTGATGTCGGCCACCGCCTTCAAGCGCGATCTGGCCGATTACAAGACCATCCTCGATTTCGTGGACGTGGTGCAAAGCCCGGAACGGCTGCGGCTGCTGCTGTGCCTGACGGTGGTGGACATTCGCGCGGTGGGACCGGGGGTATGGAACAGCTGGAAGCGGCAGCTGCTGGGCGACCTCTACGATTCCGCCGAAGAGGTGCTGCGGCTGGGCCACAAGCAGAAGGGCCGGGGCGAGCGCGTGATCGCCAAGCAGGAGGCGCTGCGGCAGGCGCTGGGGCTGGATATGGCCGCGTTCGAGGCGTTCAGCCGGCGGATGCCCGAAAGCTACTGGATCGCCGAGCCCGAGGATATCTTGCTCGACAATGCCCGGCATATCCTGGCCGCCGGCGACGCGCCGCTCTCGATCGAGGCGCGCTATTATCCGCAGCGCGGCGCGACTTTGGTGACGGTCTATGCCGCCGACCATCCGGGATTGTTCTACCGCATCGCGGGCGCGATCCACCTTGCCGGCGGCAACATCATCGACGCGCGCATCCATACGACCCGCGATGGCGTGGCGATCGACAATTTCCTGGTGCAGGATCCGTTCGGCGGGGCGTTCCACAGCCCCGAGCAGCTGACCCGCATCCGCAACGCGATCGAGGATTCGCTCTCCAACCGGCATCGCCTCATCACCAAGCTGTCGGCGCGGCCGTTGACGCGCACCCGGGCCGAGGCGTTCCGCATCGAACCCAATGTGCTGATCGACAACAAGGCGTCGAACCGCTTCACCGTGGTCGAGGTGAATGCCCGCGACCGGCCGGCGTTGCTCTTCAGCCTCGCCAACGCGCTGTTCCAGTCGAAGGTCACGGTCCACAGCGCCCATGTCGCCACCTATGGCGAGCGTGCAGTCGACACCTTCTACATCACCGATTTGCTGGGCGGGAAGATCGAGAGCAAGGCGCGGCTCCAGACGCTGGAGCGGCGGTTGCTGGAAGCGGCCGGCGGCGAAGTGGGCGAAGCGCTGGAGATGGCTTAGGACACCCAAGGCCCGTTCGCCC
>ERZ1292632.1407-Hain-H43-01um-R2-1407-length-23333-cov-20_pt1 | contig 23333 bp, 25 predicted proteins | sample MGYA00564407_ERZ1292632 | MGnify/ENA primary metagenome ERZ1292632 (study PRJEB36523, sample SAMEA6512637) | groundwater metagenome | collected 2019-01-08 | study: AquaDiva: Metagenomics assemblies of 32 groundwater samples | reverse complement strand
CATAGGGGTCTCCGAATTTTTCTATAGAGCCATCCTTAAATTTCTTATAATCTTGTAATTTTCCGCCTTCGTTCTTGGTTACTTTCGTCCACTCACCAGTGGTGTTCTCTTCAAAACGATCCTTTATCTCCTCTTTCTCAATCAAAGCCCGCTCCGTAGGAGTCATGATCCCAACCTTGCGCTGTGCGTCTTCGTTGGCGCGTAAAGTCTCTACCTCGTCATCGCTCAACTGGAACTCCTGGTTATCTCCAGTCAGCGAGGCGTTCAGATCACCGATGGTATCTAAATCAATAGTCCCCTCTGGGATCTCACCACGCATCTGGGCGGCTTTAATCATCGAGACTTTGTATAAAGCCCCCTGTAAGTAAGTAGCCTCCCGGCGCTGATCGGCCTTAGCCTTAAAGGTTTCATTGGTGCGATACAGGTTAGCAAATTCTTCCGGTGTCAGCCCCATCGTAGCGATCACCGCTCGATTGGCGTTCATGGTCGGTTGCAAGGACTTGAACTCTGTCAGACGCCCGGCCTGTAATTGCGCATTATAGGCGTCTAGGGAAGCTCGTACCCCGCCCGTGAGTCTTTCTATCTCCGGAGAGGAAAACTGCCCCATAACCGATTCCACGGCCTCTGGGGTGACTTCCGTGCCGGAACTGTACAGTTCGTTCAGTGCCTTCGTTCCGGCATTGTAGGCATCCTGGCGCACCCCGGCCCGGCGGATGGAGAGTTCTTCCTCTTCTTGAGAACGGCGGCGGATCTTATCCAAGGGGGTTTCCTGCCCTTGTGAGGCGGCCCCGAAACCGCCAATAGCCAGGGACAAGGCCCGCAATAAGGACTTTTTATCCTTGGGGCGGCCTTTGGCCTCGCTGCTGAGTTGCGCGGCGTCTTGGTTTACTCCACTGACATCAATAGGCATAAGTGATTTCCATAAGGAAAATTAATCCGGGACCGGGTTAAAATAATCAAGTATCGGGTCAAGAAATCCACCCAACCCGGCTAAGGTCTGCCCCAGGTCGAAACTGGAAGAACTGGCCGTTACCGTCCTCGGGGCCAGGGAAGCCCGATTTGCGCCAAGATTGGTTGCTACCGTGCCGGGAGAGGAGCCGGTGGCATTGACGAAGTTCACGCCCAAATTACCGGCGGATTCCGTCAATAATTGCCGGTTCAGAAACGCCTGTTGTTGTAACTGACCCTGGAAGTCAGTAGCCGCCTTGGAGATATCAGCAAAGTTCCTGGTCCGCTCAGAGCTTAATTGCCCTTGAGCCAAAGGGAAATTCAGTTTTGCCTCGGCGCTTTTAGAGGCGATATCTCTGGTGAGCTGGCCTTGCTGACGGGCACTCTCAGCGGCCACTCGCGCACCCCGGTCTTGGATCGGGGTATCCTCGGGACGCAAGCCCAAGGAAGGGGCTAGTTCTTCCCGTAATTGTTCAAGGATTTGCCGGGTATTTTCATTAATATCACTCTGTCCGGATGCCAGTTGGCCCTGGTAAACCTCATCAATATAAGCGGCGGTTTGCGGATCTACCTTCCCACCGTTGGCAATGTTGGCGGCTTCTCTTTGCAAAAGATCCTGGACTTGCGGCAGGGAAGAGATTGCCAGACTGTAATTACCCTCCTGAATTGCTCTGGCGGCGTCTGGATTGGCTTTGATCTGCTCTAACTCACTGGGTAGGTTGGCGAAAATCCCCGCCATGAATTGACCGGACGTAATGAGTTGGTCAATACGGGCCTGTGCCAGTTGGATCTCCTGCAATAAGAGTTGGGTTTCCTCTGCCGAAGGCGGCGGGACATTAAAGACGGTTGAAGTAGTTTCGTCTGCGGTATTGGTAGGCATCAGAAGAAGTTGGTCCGTGGTTGTTTGGTAACTGGCTCAGTCAAGAAATTCAGTCTCGGTTGAATTGAAGTGCGTCTGGTTTTTGGGTCTATGGACAACGGGAATACCCGGCCCAACAAGGTGGGTATCTGCGGGGCTTCGGCAAACCTGGGCGCGTCATTCCGGGTAACGGTGACGTTCCCTTGTCCGGCACGGGGCAGCATGGACACGGCCAGTTCGATAGCATTACTGAAAGTTTCTCGGTTGATTCCTGTAGTTGTTGAAGGCGGGACAAGAACAGTAGTGTCATCCTCTTCTTCCTCGCCAGTAGATCGGGTATCTACTTGCCCGCCGGATAAGTCACCGAGTACAGTGGTTAATTCTCCTTCTGGATCTTCTTCGCCCGTAGTTCGGGTATCGGTTTCCCCCGTGGACAGATCCCCTAATACTTGAGTTAAATCCGTATCCTCGCCAGTCGTGCGGTTGTCTGGCTCGACGGAGACATCTTGAACGGGGGTTTGTAGTTCACCAAAATCAGTTGGGTTATCGACTGTACCAACGTCGCCAATGGTTCCCGGATCGTATTGAGGGTAGTTCGATGCGTCCTCTGCTGCATTAACATCACTTACCACATCTCTGGCGATGTCCGCCCCGGCCCTCGCCAGATTAATCGTAGTAGAAAGCCATGCTGGGATCTCGGAAGCTGCCGTAGCCGCCTCTCCTGCAAATGCGGAAGCACCACTTAATGCCCCGCCGCCAGCGCCAGCTGTTCCTGCGGCGGTGGCTATAGTATTAAGTATTGCCCCGAGTCCCTGACCAGCCCCCCAAGCAATAGCTGCCCTTACGATTCCTTTGAATATCATACCAAAAACAGAAGGCTCTCCCTGATATCTCGTGGGAGTCAAGTTCACCGCTGCCGCTTCCAGTTGTTCCTGGTTTATTTCCCCGGAATAAAACGCCTCATAGGCAGGGATCATCCCGCGCATGACATTCCTGGGGGCGCTCTCTCCGGGGATTGTATACGGAACGTAGTTTAGATCATCTGGTTTCAATTCCTGCATATTCGCATTCAAAATATGCCAATCATCATGATTCCCGAACTCCTGTATCTCAGCATTATGAGCCGCTGTGTCATAAGGCGAGACATTGAAACCATAACTACCTTCGGCAGTATTATAACTAACGCTGGGCGCTTGGCCTGGTAACAGGTTTCCCATCGTATTACCCCAATAAGAGGCGGATGGCTGCGTTCTATATTGATACTGGACAGTAGGCATATTTATTTACCAGTAATCAAGCCGACTCTTTCACTAGCGCGATAGTCGCTTCTTCGGCTTTACTGATCGCGTCCACGAACTTCACAATTTCCTGTGAAATAACGCCCCAAGAAAACTTCTCCGCCCGGACTTTCAAAACCTGCCATTCCGCTTCTTCCAAGATCAGAAATTCATGCGCGGCGTCCACTTTGTCCATGACCGCACAAACTTTGCGCTGTTCATCAATCGAACCGCCTTCCAATGGACGATTGAGTACAGTTATCATTAAGTCCTGATAGGTGCTGGTTTCCGATAAGACAATCATGTTCTCGCCTTTGATTTGGCGCATCTGGATGTGAACATCATTCATTTGTATCTTCTTCATAGTGACCTCGCGTTAATCTATTACATTAGGGTTGGTCATTGAGGCGGGCCGACACAGGAAGTCATATCACAACCCGGTGGAAGCTCCGGCCAAGGTTCAATCATCCAGTGATAACCATTGAGAGTACAGGACTGGTAAGCGCCAGTAAAACATCCTGACGGTGGTTGTGGGATACATCCTGTAAGGAGCAGGCAAGCAATCAAAAGTAGGAGTTTATTCATAGGTGATGTTTACTTCCCCGGCGTCGAATGTATCTGCTGAAACAGATGTTAATCTGATTCTATCCAGCGCGGCAGATAAGGCTTTTATCCCCCCTGCCACATTCATCGCAGCATTTAATATCGCGCCTGTTTGCGCGATATTGGATGTTAGACACCAAGTATAATCAGAACTATCCTCTAAGGATAAAACAACCGATCCTGAGAATGTATAATTAGTCGACATGCTCCCATAACCGCCAATAACAAACATACTTGAATTCGAGGCAAGTTCTGAGGATGCGTTACAGAAATTATACAGGACACTCGTATAACCAGATGTTTCTACCCCATCGCTATCCCCTAATTGTACCGCCAGAAGGCTAGATCCGTTGTGAGAGACGGCGTTTAGATTAATAGTGATCCGCTTCACCCAGGACGGTATCGAAGTAAAGTCAATAGTCGTACCTGAGGTAGTGGCTTGCTTGGTACCGAGAACAATAGAATGAACGCCATCGGTTTCGACCCCGACGGTTAAATTACCGTCAAACTGCACATTCCCAGCATCCACCCAGAGGGCATAATTCGTCCCGCCTTCGGTGGGCGCATCAGCGATATAAACAGTGGCCGCCTTGGTAATCGTGCCGGTAGCGGTAAGGTTCGGCTCCGCTATCCACAAGCCTGCGGCGATAGGGGTAGTCCCTGCCGGGATGGTCAGGGCATTGGAAGCTTTCAGGTGTAAGCGGGCAACATTAGTTGCAGCGGTCGCCGTGACCGCCCGTCCGTCGAAGGTATAGACCCCGGAGGTATTAGTGGCATCCAGCCCCAACAGAATCGAATCGGTACCGCCGATCTTAACGTCGATTCGGTCATCCGAATCTACGGTGATAGAGGTATCGGCATCCGCATCCAGGATCAGTTCGTACCCGTCCATGTCCCAAGCAGCGGTCCTTGGAGTCCCCAAGGATTGCTGATTATTGATCAGATTATCAAATTCAGCATTGAGATCGCTGGCGGTCAGGGTTTCGATGACCCACGTTTTAAGTCTGGCTACACTCATAGTTGATGCTCTTTCCCGTAAACAGTGAACGTCAAGGCGCTATTGGTGCCGGTGCGTACCGCGAAATTACTGGCTGAATTGACCAGCCATAACCCCTGGCCTTCCTCGTAAGGAATGGAAACCGAGGCATTGGCGTTGATGGTGTTGTCCCAATATAAGGCGGTGGTCTCATCATAAGTCGAGCCGTCCTCATCATGGAACAAGCGAAAGGTGGCCGCTGAGGCCGTCGTATTACAGATCAGGATATGCAGGATTTCCGTGCGCACACTCGGATCAGTTGAATACGCACTTACCGCTGTGGTATTGGCAGGTCTGACTTGCGCTAATTGTTTGCCGGTAATCATTCGATTGAGAACCCTCCGCCTTCCACCAAGGCACCAAAATCATCCAAATCCACGGAATCATTCGCCGCCGCGTTCAGGATTTGATAGCGAATGGAGCGAAACTCACCGCCTTCTTCCAGATCGAAGAATTTATCCACGAAGGAGTCACCACCCAGGGTATGCGTATTGAGAATAAAATTCGTCCCCCCTACCGAGGGCGCTAATTCTGCCGTCCCGCTGAGCAAAGTGACGCTGTGCGACTGGTAGGCGAAATTATCCCGTTGCCACTTGAATATTGCGGAGGCATTGCCGATGGTCTTTACCCCGATGGAGCCGCCGGTGATGGTCTTGAAATTCTGCGGTACCCCATAATCCAGAAATGGAGTAACAATATTCTGCCCGATATTGGTCCCGGTATCCAAGGTCTTGCGCGTAGTTAGGGCATGACGGATATAACCATCTGCCCCGCCTAAAACTAACTTACGGCGATTCGCATCATCCGGATCCATCATGGTGGTCATGGCCGTCCCCATAGTTCCAAAGGTTGACCATTGGAACCAGCGGATCGGGCTGAACCGATAATCAAAACCAATAATCATGTTATTGGTGGTGGAGCCGGATAAAGGCAGGCCGTACAATACCATGCCGTCCCCCGGCAAGGTGGTGGCAACGGCTTGGCTCAAGGAGCTTATTTTAAGATTAGCCCGGATCCAGGATTGGATCGGGAAGGTTAATGATCGCGCCCCAAATAGACCCTCGGACTCAAGGTTTTTCAATGAGTGAACCGATCCATCGGACCACATGAAACAGAGATCATCCCCAAAGGTAGTGATCGTCTGATGATTAACGGACCCCACCCCGGTAATGAAAACTGTCTCACGAAACGGATCATCTCCCGTAGGCGCCGCCCCGGAAATGTAATGAATAGAGCCTTTGTTCGGCCCCTTGAAGATCCACAGACGGTCTTTGTAGACCGCTAAGCCCGTGACTACATCCCCGTCATTGGGATTAATATTGAAATCCCCAGAGCCTTGCCCGGACCAGTTGGTCGGATCGAAACGCCCGGTATAGTAAACCTTACTCGGGGCGGAGGCGTTGCCGGAAGCGAACAGACGGCCTTTGTAGACCACGGCAAACGAGAAATTTGGTGGCGATCCGGCTAAGCTTTGCGCCGTGGTGCCATCCCAACTCTTCGGCACATCCGTGGTGGAATTGGAAGTGAGAATAAGCAGGTCTTCACAGGTCGTGTAATCCGGCATCTTCCCGGCTTGCAACCCAGTGAAGAGGTCGGTAAAGGTTTCATCGCCATCGTCCTTTTTAACTACCGTATCCACATGCACGATCCGGTGTTGGGCCGGTGTTCCTGCCGCCCCAGTCCGCCAGTAATCATAAATCCCTTTGATGGTGGCCCCGGACTGAAAAACAGTGCCATTAATCTTGGCGGTTCCCCCCGGTTTTGCCACGGAACCATCCATCTTATAGATGATGTTATCCGCTGTAGTCAGAAACGGGATGGTGACAATGCTATTCTGGATTTGAGCCTGCGCCCGGCCTCCGAAGTCAGTCGCCCAACCCCCACCAATTAAATGCCGTAGAAATACGGATCGTTCGCTCATCGGTTTTCATCGAACGCGGTCCCTGTGGTATACCGGGAAGACCCCCGCGAGAAAGGCCGCCTAGCACTGCTCCGGTAATGACTGACATTCGGGGTAAGTCTAGGCCGGGAAGCGCCGATTTCCGTGTCTGAGGCAATCCTGGCAACTAGGCCCACGTATTCCGCCTTCACTTCCTGAGAGCGGCTGTCGTTTTTCTTGTCCCGATACCAGTGATACAAAGCCCCAAAAACGATCACATGCCGGTAATGCAGGGGGACAATCGGCTCATCGGCATCCGCCGATAACCCGGTCTGCGCTACTCCGGCGGAAGTGACTGCCAGATTTGAAGTGATATAGTTGTAAGGAACCAGCTTAAAATCATTGGGCGGCTGGTAGAAAATAATCCGCCGGACAGGAGTAGTGCTGCCACTGAATCCACGGTCTACAATCGTCGCCATGACAATCTTCCCCGGTGTCTTGTTCCTGGGGTGCAACCGGCGAAACTCCAATCGGCCCACTAACGGGATACTGGAATTGGTATCAAAATACTGGATATCGAAAGGCCGGAGAAAGTCACTCGCCAAAGCATATTCATCTTCAAACGAGGTATATGTCCCCGCCGTCTCGGTGGTGTCCTGATAGCGTTCATTCAAGGTGATGGAAGTGTCACTGCCGATCGCGGAGATTGTATAAACATTCACCGTGCCATTAATGGCGATCTTACTGGTGGTGCGGACGTTGTTGGCCCCAAAAGAATGGGCAGTGTTCCAGAGGGTACTGGTCCCGGTTAAGGTTGTGGAACCCTTGGTAATGGCAATCGTTCCGGTGTTGTAGGGTGCCATGGTCTGTAATACCGCATGGCGCTCTGCCCAGGGGAATTTTTCACCAAAGTTAATGTGCATATCGCTCAAAGCGATATTAATGTAGCGTTTGGCCTGCTCAATGGTCGGCGCGTTGCTGGTGTCCACCCGGACCCGGTTCATCAGATCCGTATAGAGATCTTGGTGTGTTGTTGGCTGACTTGTTGAACTCACTCTATTATCATCCTTTAATGACTACATGCACTGAACGTGGAGGACATTAGATTTTAATGGCTTCCAGCTTGGCAATAGCAGTGGTGTACCGTTCTTTCTCGTGGTTCAACTGTTCTTGCGTGGCCTTGACTTCCTTGCGTTCTGCCGCGAGTTTGGCCGTCTGTTCTGTCAAAGTCTTGTCCCGTGCCGCAAGCCCGGCCTCAGTCTCGGCCTTCACTTCCTCGAATATCCGCATTTTTTGATCCAGTTCAGCACTGCGTTCGGTAACGGTAGCTTGGATGGCGGCAGCCTTCGCGTTGGCCTCTTTGATAAGACCATCGGCTAGCTCATTCGCTTCTTTGATCTTGCCCAAGGCGTTTTTCAGACTCTTCTCGGAAGCGGTAACGGCTTCATCAAGGGCTTTGGCCTTACCCCCTAATTCCAACTGATCGAATTGCTCTTTAAGGGAGACACGCTCTTGCTTAATCTCGTCCAGAACAGCCTCGATCTTACTCAGATCCTTGAAGAAGGAAATAATATCCTCCAACTTCGATAAAGACCGTATTTCATCAAATAGGGTAGGCTTCATGTGCGCTTTCTCCCGTAACCTCGGATCGTCCCCACCGATCCCGATACCGCAGATTTGAACTGCACCTTGGCCCTGGGGTTCGTGCCGGTCAGTTTCACATAACAACCTCGGATAACATCAAACGGAACCCCCGCCGGATCCACTGTTTCACTGTTCGCGGTGTTATGTAATTCCAGTTTTGAGCTGTCATGATCGTTGGAGTTGGCCGTATCGGTATCGAAGATTTCCAGGACGCAATCCGTACCCGCGCCACTCAATAGGGTGGCATTACATACCTTGCCGGGTCCAACAAAGATATGCCCGCTTTGCGTCAAGGTCTTGACGGTGGTGAAGCGATCCGTCTCCGGGTAGATCCGGACATCATCCTGGATGAAGCGGTCAAACAAGATCGTCCCGGTGGTGGTGGCTAAGTGATCTTGTATCCCTAAAGTCCCGTCCGTTACTGCAAGATTGGTGAGCGATCCGACTTGAGTGGCCGCTACACTGGCGCTGGCTGGTTGCTCTTCCTTGGTTAGATAGAGATCAATAACCCCGGCAGCACTGGTGGCCGGGGTTGTGTCTATTTCCACGGTGTACCATTTGCCGCGCTCAATCTCGTAAGCACTCCAAGAAGTCGCTACCGTCTTCCCAATGCCAAGATTGATAACATTGGTAGCGGCGACAATGCGGGCCGAGACGGTGACTTCCGCCACACCAGACACAGAGATCGCCTCAAATAAATTAATAGTGTCATCCGCTGTGCCGGTGAAATCAGTGGAAAACCAAACATTGAAAGCGAAGAAGTTATTCGCCGCCAGACTGATGTTAATATCACCTTCCAACACATAGGCATCGGCAGTCCCTCCGGACAGAACCGCCCGGAGACAATACGCCCCGTTATAGGGGGCAGCAGTGTTATAAGGCAGCCCGGCCAACTTAGAATAGTGCGGGCAGTCGAGTTGTGTCTCGGTATCGGTCTCCGAATCCCAACCGAACGGCGTAGTCGGGTTCTCAAAGTTACTTTCAAAGATATAGGGAAAAGCCATTTATACCTCCGGTATTGGATCAGTGACCGAGATTTCTACTGGCTGATGCTGCCAGCAATACACAGAATTATCGGCGGGACGGCGCTTACACCCGCCTTCCGCCTGGCAGAGTACGTCAGTGGTGGCAATGGTTCCACGTGGAACTTGATACTCCATGATGATTTTCTTGATTTCAGCGCGGGCGGAGGCCGGTAAGGTCGCTAAGGTCGCGGCTAACTCCGGATCGAGATCATGGAGTTTGGCAATGTCCTGATCGTTAAACACCACGGAATCCGGGATCGCGTCCATATGGAAGCTCTTCCCTGGGATCTGGGCGCTATCGAGATTCATTTCTTGCGATCCGCCCACCGGACGATAGGCTTCGATGTTGGAAACCCCATAGGAATCCAGCCTGTCCATGCCCTTCAAGTCACCACTGGCGGCCAAGCGTTTGCGGATATTCTTCCATTCGAGGATCTTGTTCTTGTTGCGCTTCTCCCACGCCATGTTTGCGTTCACCGCCCCGGAAGGACATTTACGCATTTCCGCGGCAGTCAACATGCCCTGTAACCATTCTTCACGGAGCGAGGCTTCCCGCTTTACCGCGAGATCCAGTTCTTCGCGGGAATACGGATTCGGCATTTGGGTTTCCAGATCGCGGGTGACATTCCGGAGTTGCTTTTGCAGTCCGATCTTGTCCTGGATGGCCTTTTTCACATGATCGGGGCCGTTTAAGATCCCTTGGATGCGCTTCCTTTCGCTCTGGATTTCCTTGACCTGGTCTTGGCGCAATAACGGCTTGGTGGTTTCTTGGAACATAGATTACCTCTTGAAAATTATATCGTAGTTTTTACGGTAATTCCGGTTTGGGACAAAGGAGATAATTTCATTCCGCTTATCCCGGCGGCTAACCCGATCCATCTTGTCTACCAGTTTTTTCTCCAGGCCAAACTCGTAATTCTCTTGCGCTATTAAATCAGCCCCCGTCATTTTATCGGGTAGATCATTCATTGTGCTTTCTCCAGCCAACCAACAAACACCCCGCCGGGGACGGGGTACTTTGCATTTTGCCCTAGACACTCGGGACAGGTAATATGCACCACCTCGTAAGGTGGGATGGGGGACGATTCTGAAACAACACCGTCCCCATCACATCTAGGACACAGCCTGTAAATATAATAGTCCTTAGCCACTAATCGGTTACGGCAACCGGGTTACCGGCGGTCCCTGCCGTAGCAATCTCTGGACCATAGTAAACAATCCCGACTGAGCCAGTAGTCCCTAAAGCGGTACTATTAACATTAGGTGTGTTAATCACAATGATCTGCCCTTCGGTTTGCGCTGAATCCACGATAATGGCATCGCCAACGGTTGCGCTACTTAATTTTGCAACCATCATGACGGAGTTCTTGAGTACCAGGAATCTCTCAACATCTGTCGCAGTGGTGGCATGGAAATGCGACGCCGTGGCCGAAGATGATTTCAAGGCGAAGAAACAATCTTCAAAGAGAACATCACGGCATACCTTGCCGGTAATGGTTTCTCTGGTCAGCAACACATTGGTATTGGCGGCGGTCATTTGCGTAGCCATAGAACCAATATAACAATGACTGACATACGCGGAGTCGCCGTTCATCAGCAGTTGCGCGGCAGTCGCCACGCTCACTTGACCGGAACTGTAGATTTCACAGTTTTGGAGCCTGGTGTATTCACCGCCTTCCGCAAAAGCATACTTGGAGGTCGATAGGGTGTCGCTGGAATCGAATTTAATATTTACAAACGTATTCCCCACTCCGGTGTTTTTAACGATGGCGATAGCCGTCCCGGTCGTCACCCCCATCGTCCAGCGGGTACGCTGACCGTAATAACGGCCAACGGCATCCAGACCCAGAAAATGCACCCGGTTCTTGGCCACGGCTAACTCATCTGAGGCAGCATGAGCAGAGTTTGCCGACATGACAATATGGGCATGCTGGTTAGAGCTTACTTTGGCATACGCATTAGCCACGGAATTAAGCGGACTATCCATAGTCAGCCCATCATTACTAGACAATCCATTGGTAGGATTGACGTAGTAATACGGACCACCGCCCTCATTTAGTACCTCGCCAAAAGTGGCCGGTATGCCACCCCCTTTTACCGGGACGCCATCGACCAGAAACTCTTTACCAAGATTGTAATTTGACATGATTAGCCACCTCGTTGTTGAGGCAGTAATGTACCTGTCAGTACACCACCAGCCAGTTATTAACTAATGTTCATCACAAACCCTTGGAAACCGGGTATTGTTTGACCTTTTTGGTGCCGCCACTACGATCCTTGCTGGCTTTACCGGGGAGGTCGCCCCAACCCACAGACTTTTCAGTAAAACTGGTACCTTTACCGCCACCGAAGTTCTTACGCTTAACCTTGCCCATCATGGGCATGGACCCACTATGGTTATGATTCATACTTGCCTACCTCAAAGAAGGGGGACTCCGAAGAGTCCCCGTGGGTTGTTAGGAAACATTGGCCCCGCAGATCCATCTCCAGTTTACCGGGCAGAAGCCGTATCTCGCGTAACCCCGCCATTTCGCAATGATGGAATCGAGGTCTTCCGCGAAAGCGAACTCTACCGGCACCCGATCCGACCAGAACAACATCTGCTTACGCAAGGTGCTGTCCACCAGTGCCCAGTTGTTCGCGTCGGTCAGACGCCGCCACTGTTTCATGGTGTAGGCGCCGTTATGCACGTTCCTGTTGTTGTTGGCCGTATCCACCTTGCCCATCGACTCCACGACTTCAAATACCTTGTCGTAGATGTCATCCGGGAACCAGATTTCATCCGGGTTGATATCAACCGGATCGCCGCGATCATTGACCACATCCCACATCAGATTCCTGGCCGTGGATAAGGCTGTGGCCGAGAAGGCTGAAGTGATCAGATTGTCGAAACCTGACGCCGTAGAAGCTCCACTGGTGGTCGTATGGGAATTGGAACACAAGGCCACTCCCTCGGAGTTGTTGTAGAACATCGTGTCCACCGAGAACATGTTGTTGAAGATCCGCGCCCCATGTTTCTGCCGAGTCCGGGTGTAGGCGGTAGCCAACCCAGCCGGGCGGGCATCCATGATGTGATACTGATCGTCATCATAGAGTTTGCGCTCCACCTGCATTCCAGAGCAGAACTCCAGCGGAGTCAGGGTCGAGTCGTAACCCTGCGACACCGCGTCGTAGGTCACGCTCCCGTCGAACTCCACCCAATCACCAAAGGCTCCCATTTCACTCCAGGTGATGTTATTCCTGCCATTGGAGGGAACCATGGTGTAGGCTTCCGGCAACATATCGTTCAGTTGCGGAAGGTTGTCGTTAAAGATTCTCTGGAAGCGAATGTCCAGTAAATCGCCAAAACCAGTGCTAATCATCGGTACGCTAGCCATTAGGTCAGTCTCCCACCAAGGATATGATCACCGGAGACCATCAGCACACAAGATTTCAGGGTGCCGTTGCCGCCGATATCATATAAGTTCATGTCAATCACTTGAAATTCAGCGTTGGTAGAAGCTACTGCAACCGTCGCGTCGATTTCATCCAGAGCCGAAGTCAGCTTGACACTGAAGGTTTCCAGCGCCATCGGCCAGACATTCGCCCGTAGGAAGTTGTCGCCAACCTGGTGATCGTTGGGGAAAGCCACTGTCACAGTACCAGCTGTGGTGCTGGTATTGGTGATCTTGCGGAAGATACCGGCATTGGCCCCGTCATAGCCCCAAGTCACCCCATACTTCAATTCCGGGGTTGCCCAGGTTTCTGCCGTGGTAACATCCAGACCGTCCGTTGTGGCGGTGGTAATGGGGTATAGAGTCAAGGCAGTGCCACTGGTAGCGCCACCCGCAAGACGGCATTCAATAATGGCGTCCTGGCGGATATTCACCGTGATTTCACCTTCCGGATCGCTGGTCCCCTGGGCCGTGGCATAGGTGGCGAGGTCGTAATTAACCCCCACCATATCCAAGGCGTCCGTGGTGGATCCTAAATCCAAACCGGCTTCGGTGGTGGCCCCGGCACACAAAGGAATCCCGATGACCGTCACCGTTTCATTGACTTGGTACTTCTTCAGTACCGGAGCGCCCCCGCTCAAATGTCCAACTACACGCATAGATTTATCTCCGTTTTTGATGCAAGGTACACTGCACAGGATTACTCTTGCATCCGTCACATTTACTGATCACGTAGTTGTAGCCAGGCACAACCTGACGTACCACTACATAACCAGCCTCTTTGTAGTTGAATTTATGTGCGCAATGATCGCATAAGAGAATGGCTTTACCCAGGGTAACTAGATCGGAGATCCAGCTACCTGACACCACTCGTAGAGGCCGACCCTTGGCCTCGCTCATGCGTAAACGGTCTTCTGGATGGAGGGTGCGGCTGAGGAAGCGGTTAAATCTCACCGCTTATGACGATTATAGGGACTGTCCAGTTCAGCGCGGACTTGAGCTTCGGTATAGAACCCCTTGGCTACCTTGTCCTGGTAATACGCTCGCTGTGCGGCAGTGGCCCCTTTCAAATAATTGGCGCTAGAAGATCCTTCTTCGCCGCCCTTCCCCGTAATCTCGGAGAAGGTTTCTCTGTCCCGTTCGTCAGTATTCACCTTGCCGAGTTGACTGGCCGGGCCATAAATCTGCTCCAGCGCATCCAACTCTACGTCCAAGGTCGGTTGCCGAAGATTGAAACGGGCCATCTTGGTTAGAATGGCTGCTTCCACCTTCCTCCGGGATTCGGAACCCCGTACTTCCAGATCAGGATCGAGAACCTTGTACTTGTCAATCGCTTGTTGGGTCTGCGTTGCTTTCAGCAGATCCGCTGTGGTTGCCCGTACTAATGCCTCGGTTTCCCTACGCTGTTGTTCCGCCCAGAGTTGCGTACCTGCCTCGGTCGTCATCTTCCCATCCGCGACCGCTTTATTCAAAGCCGCCAAGGTCCAGGTTTTAACCTCGGACTCGGATCGCTGGAGGTTCGATAAAGCCCCCTCCAATCTAGCGATCCGCTCTGCGTCCGCTGCCCTATCTTGGGCTGCTTTCGCGTTGGCTCTGTTCACGCGCTCTTCAACTATCTGCGATATTTCACTGGCGGGGACGAGCCGGTTCCCGCTCTCATCGCGCTCGCGGGTATGTTCTACGTCGGGCATTTCTGTACTCCTGTGGTGACGGGACACAATACGTCATTGGGGGCGAACCAACTACGCCGGCATTGTTTCCTTATCGGAAACAATTTTACTATTAATAGACCAAAAACCATCAAGAATCAAGTTTTATTTCTTGTAGTCCGATAATGTTTTTCACTTCCGAAATGATCTGTTTGGGTAAGGACTGCGCATACAGCAGGGAAGCAACCCGTTCCTGGGCTTGAATATACAGGCGATGGACGTATTCCCGATGTTGCGGATCCACCGTCGCATAATCCAATAAGATCGCGGCAAAGGCCTGTTTGGAACTTTCCGCTTTTTCAATCTGCGTTTGCAAAAGCTGAAGGTAAACGTCCCAATGGGAGTCCTTGGTTAATAGATCCGCACTCACTTCCGATTGTTGCAACAAACGCAATTCCTGGGGTTTTGCCCGGTTCTCTTTGAGTAAAGCCTCATAATCAGCGCGCTCAAACATTGCCACCGCCTCCCGCCGTGGGCAGGGTTTCATCCATCATTTCATTCCCACCGGAGACCATAGGGGCTTCCGGTGAAGTCATTTGCTCCGGTGGCCTGCCACCAGCCCCACCGCCCATCTGATTAAAGCCTTGCGCGGACTGCATAAGCAGCTGTTGTTGCTGTTGTTGAGCGGCCATATTTTTGACCTTCTGTAGCCACTCCAAGAAAAGTTTCGTTTGGGGACGCTCTGGATCTTCATTCAGACTGATGCCGTCGTTCATCCCATCCAGGCGCCCGAAGTCATCGGATTGCGCAAAGGCAATGAGTTTTTGTAAGTGTTCCATGGCCCCACCCGGCTCTGCCGGGCGTCCCGATGGGGCTTGGGTGCGCATGATAATAGCGATAGCTTCTTCAAAGAAGATCTTGATCAGGTTCGCCTCCGGAGAGGGCGGGGTCAGGTAGTCATTGGCATCCTGTCCATAGGCATCACCAATATCCCGTAACAGTCGGTAAAACCCATCCGGCTGTAAAATCCCCATCTGGATCGGCAGAGGGTTGACATACAGTGAAGCCAGCACCCCTAAAGACTGTTGCAAGCCTTGTTTGGTGGTATTTAAGACATTCGCCTTAAAGCCAAAGTCAAAGCCGCCAGTGATCTGCTCCCGATCGGTAATCTCCTGATACGGATCCTGATCTGGGGGCAAAGGTCCGGCCAAGCGATATTTCTTTTTCTTCGGTAAAAAATACCCGTTCATGCCGTGGATAAAGCGCCACAGATCCACCAGCCCGATAAAGAAACGGCGCAAGATCCGCTCTGGACGGGCTTCGCCTTGGGCCGAGAGTAAGGACATATTGGAGGTCGTACGTAAGGCCGAAGAACGTCCAGGAGGGACACGCCCGAACTGAATGTCGCCCAGAACCACCGCCTTTTCCTGCATCTGATCCATCATGGTAATAAAGTTCATCCCGATCCCCTGGGCCGAGGAATTACCGATTTGGGGGAAATGAATGTCCCTGGATGGATCGGCCACAGGATAGCCCTCCCCAGGGTAGTTACGAATCACTTCCGGGCGGGTGCCAGCGGTGGCGCGGTAGAAGAAAAACGGATTGTTGGCGAGATCGTTGGCGTTGATCCCAGCATCGAACAGGGCTTTCTTACTGTCATGCCCGCCTTCCAGGATTTCCAATAGCGAGATCCCGGTCCTTCTCCCTGGAATGGGGATTAAGGGGGCTTCCGCGAAGGGTCTACGGGGCGGCAACATGGGGTACATCTCGGTCAGGTATTTCGCCTTGACCACAATCTTCGCTTCCAGGATCACCCAGAAGATTACATCTTCATCCAGTCCGTCCCCGTTCAGATCGTAGCAATCGAACACCATTAAGCGCGTCAATCGATTATGCGAAGTAGCTTTCTTTTTAGCTGGTCCGTCGTTGGTCCCGGCAATAGCGTCTTTCGCTTGTTTCTCCGCCTGATCGGAAGTATCTTGCACCATCCCTTCCAAGGCAGTGTATTCTTCCTGGGTCATCAGATCATAGGTGCCATCTTTATAGAGCTTGCGGATCTCGTCCACGGAAGGATAGTCGCGCTTGATGACATGAGAAGCCCCACCGGGGTTAGATGGCCCTGGCGGCTGGAGATTCTCTGCCCGTGGTGAACACAGGATATCTTCGTAAGCACAGACAATCGGCCTTGGGCCGTTAAAGACCTCCACGGTTTTGCGGGTTTCCATTTCCAAGCTGTTATCGTCGGCAGTGTAGAACTTGACTTCGATCTTCTCTTTACCAGTTTGTACGGTCCAATCCCAACCGCCAGCCTTGGGTTGGCGTTGAGTTTGCGGGAATTGGCTTTCCAGGATTTGATCCAAAGCGGCTTGGATTTCGATATTTTCCGGTACCGGATCGAAACGTTTCAGATCGGTAACGGGTTTCTGCTCCTTAATCCACGGAATAAACACGGTGAAAACGCCATCGTTGATGAAGTTCTCCGCCAGTTCCCCGATCATCAATTCACCCTGTTGTTCCTCGAAGATTTGATAATCAATCAGATTATCGACCCGCTCCTCTTTCGGTTTATCGGGTTTCTGCTTGGCGGTTGCGGAGATCACCGGACGCTGTGACATCACCGCGTTATGGATGGTATCTTGCGCCCGCAAAGACTTCTCCAGCATGTCGGAAAGTCGGATATCGCTGGAATCCTCCCAGGGGATGTCTTTACCTTCCGTCCACATGCGGAACTTGGCATAACGTTGGATCCTGAGATCGCGATCTACGTTGATTTGGGTCAGATCGGTGGTGTAGAAATCCTGGATCCTAGCGAATACTTCCGCCCGTTTATCAGAACTCAGGACCGAACGCTTATGTTTGCGGGTTCTAGCCATAACGCTTCGCATGGGGTTTGGTGATTACCGGGGCGCCGCCTTTCAACCAAGTAAAGTTAGGACTGAAATTCATGATGTATTTCAGCAAGGTCGGATAGTCGTCGTTTTTCGGTTTTGGTTTCTGTTTCAAATCTTTCTCCAAAGCGGTTTTGTGTTCATCCCAAGTATAGCGTTTCAGTTGGTGGATGGTGCTTTTGCACCGCGGGTGGATATGGATCCTTGGTCGTTCGGTATAGGGATCGGGTTTCAGGTACGCATTCAAGGAAGCCCGCCCAACATCCGAGTCATCGGCCAGATCGCAGATCAGCCCCGCTTGCCCGAAGGCATCCTGCCAGTTGACTTCCCGGCGCGTTCCAGCAGGAGTGAGGCCCATATTCGGATCCATTAATCTAAGCGCGGTATAAAGGCCGAAACTTTCCTCTACCTCCTGGACCATTAATTTTACTTCTTCCGGCTCTTCCGCGCACTCGCCATCCGCAATCACCCACAGATCGTCTTGTGGATCCACCACGACCCAGAGAAACATATGCGGTTTGCGTGGGTGTGGATCCAAGGCCCAGATGGCGGGCCAGGACGGACTGTGTTCAAACTCCTGAACGTGATTATAGGTCACGATCTGGGTACCTCCGCATGGGCATTGATAATGCACGATTTGTTTGCATTTCAGGCACCACTGTTGTTCGCTGTCCGTGAACAGCGGATGGATGCGATTGGAAAACCGCATGGATCCGCCGTAGATCCGGACTCGTTGCATCTCCGGCGACCAATCCGCCATGGCTTTAGCGACTGATTCTTGATCGATATTGACGTTTTCGGTGGTGTGGATCTCGAACCAGTCGTGTTCGGGTGACTTCCCTGGTTCTTGTGCCTTGTCATAGAGTTCGTCGTAGATCCAGTCTGTCGGGATCGCCGGATCATCGGGCCAGGTAAAGGCCAGGAAGATCCGTCCGTTGGTGGAAATAACCCGCGCCTGATTCTCCAGCCACTGAGAATACTTCGGTGGTTCGTCATGCAAGATCAGATGAAACTCCCCCGAGGCGAAGTCCTCCGGCTCCTGGTCTTTAGACATAAATTGCCAAGTAGATTCGCCGATCACCCGTTGAATATTCGTCGGATCACGACAAATGACCTTGAGGATCTTGCGCTGATCGGTCCATGCACGTTCCCACGAGCCATCGGGTAAGGAAAATTTCGGGATCCAACCCCAATGGCCCTTATCGCCACCTTGCGCTCCGGCGCCGTTCCATTTGAACCACTGTAATTTCGGCAAAATAGTAGGATAAAGCGTCGTAGTGAAGGATTCCACCACCACGCGTACGCTGATCGGTCCGCGAAACTGCTCTAAGAAGAGTTCCCGATGTTGATCGGGGAAGATCCCGGTACTTAAAGCGACGAAGTGGGCCAGAACAGTGTCAGTTTTGGAGCTTCGATTCCCACCCGACACCCCGACATACTTGGCTTTTGACTGGTGAATATCCAGACAGCGTACTTGTGCTGGCTGGTAGTAGAAAATCTGATTTTCCTTGCGATCTGCCTGTTGTAAGTGGATCAATTCTTGAAGAATGACGCCAAATTCGCTGTTATTCAGCCTGGCAATACTATGGCGGTTCAGGGTAGATAAATCAATTCTCATGTTTGAACTGCAATTTTTCCCGTAAATGGATCGCGGTGGTGTTCAGGGCTTCCTCCGGGGGAATGGCCGGGGGTAACAAAGCGATATCCACGCCGTCCTCATCATTGTGGTGGGTCGGGTTCACATCGTACGTGTAACCCCGGCGTTTCGCTTCCCGCAAGAGGTCAGGGATTAGGTCATTTAAGTTCTTGCGCTCTTCCACGGAGAAGATTTGCGTGGGTTCACCGCGTAAGAGTTGCCGTTTTTCGACCAGAATTGAAAAAGCGATAGCGTTATCTTTAAGTCCCGCAGTGGCAAACTGGACTTCATCCATGTATTCCAGGGACATCGCGATCTTCTCGTCGATTTTGCCCAGTAATTCACTGGTTTTGAACGCCTTGATTTTGTTGCTGACCGGCAAATAGCGTTTTTCCAGCCGTTCTCTCAACACCCCCATCGCCCTGGTGGACAGTCCGCACTGCTTGGCAGCGGCAGTCACATCTGTTAGCAACGGATCGGTTAAGGCATCCATGGCTACAGCAGCTTTTTCTGGATCCAACTCTTCAAGATTCTTGTACCCCGTGTGGCGATTCTCTAGGCTTCCGGTCGCACGCAGGGTCTCTTCATGGCGACGGCAATACTTGCCCCCTTTTCGGCGCGTAGGGTGAGTACAGCCTGGGGCTTGGCAGTCCATCAGCAAGACTTCCGGCGAGTAAAGGCTCTGGACTGCCGCATCCGGCGCGTCCCGGTAACGACTGCACCGCCAGCCTCATACCAGACACCATCCGCCCACACCGTAGTCGCCCAAACGCCGGGTTGCCATACTCCTGGGAGGGTTGACAGGCTCATGAGAAATTATGCCACATTAAACGGAGTTGCTGAACCATCACCTACAATGGCTACGGTGTTTATGTATTCAACGTTACTATCAATGCTCCCATTCGCAGGCTGATTAATTTGCCCAGCGCCAGTTCCGCGAGTATATAGACCACCCGCGGCTTCCGCAGCAACAGCGGGTAAGGCAGTCCCAGCAAGCCCCCGCGTGGCCGATATTAAAGTAACGCGCAAGGACTCCGTGAAACAACTCGTATGCTTCACTGTCAGTATCACTTCCGGAACACCAGTAAGGTAGGCCGCGTCGGGGAAATCAAAACGGAGCAGCCCAGGGCAATCCGTTGGGTCCACTTCAATCCCATAATTATCGGTATGTTCTGTGGATGATGTCGCTAATGCAGTGGCAAACACTTTCGCGGCAGTCGCGGCCCCAGTCCGAGTGTAGGACAGGTCGAAATCGGCAATCGTGAGGCCTGTAGCATCCCCGCCAGCCAACAGGCGCATCTGGAAATAGGAAATAACATCAGCGGTGCCTACGGTAACAATCATTGCATTCCTCCACTCATGTTACCGGGTATAGCCACTCCCGCCGCCACATCGACCGCAAGAATCAATCCTAGCCCGGATACCACTGTAGTGCTGTCGGTCCAGGTAAACGTGGTGCTCATATTGGTTGTTGTGCTCTCCATAAAACCGCCTCCCATCGCGGTAGCGGAAATAACGGTCAAGGATCGCGTGCGGAAACAATTGCTAGAATTGGCGCTGCCCGTGCTATCAATGACCACTCGATAGGTGCCGGATGGTAATGTTACGGGGGCAGAAAAAAAGGCGGAGAGCGCCACGGCGTTGAGAGTTACATAATCCTTATCCAGCGTCTTGCTCGCGCCAGTGACAAGCGCATTACTGGTATCCAGTATACGGACGCGCACATCGCCCGCAGGCGACCCGACTACGGCCAACCCCTGGATGAACACCCCGGCGATGGACTGACTTGTAAGCAGGGTAAATTTAGCTGCTGCCGCAAGGTCTGCGCCGTAGACATCAACCGTAGCAATCGCCCCTGAATACGGGCACATATCCATGACTTCCTCGCTATCATCTTCCATTACCAATATCACGGCGGGGGTGGACTGATTAACCGGGGCAAAGCTGGAACGAGTTACTGCCGTTGCTGTCGTTAATGCCACGGCGCCATTACCGCCTGTTGCTATATGGCTACGTAGGGTCATGGTGGTCGCGGCGTTGTCAGTGATTAATACAACGCCATACATTGTATCTATAGTACGGCCCGCAGTGGGGAGGACGGCGAAGGTAATGGTCTGCACCGTGCCTGCCGTCGCCGGGGTTACTCCGGTTATCACGGCGCTGGCATCATACAAAGTACCTGTCGGATCGCCCGTGGTTGCATCTATCGTCTCATAGCGGAGGGTGAACGTCCCCGGATCTGTCATGTTGACAGCATTCCAGATCAACTTTACCGCCTTGACATCCAGTGTCGATCTGGCGTCATGTCGCGCACAGAACCCCGCATCCAGCGCCGCCATAGCAAAGGTATTCAGGGCGGCGTTAGTATTTATAGTCCGAAAGATATTGGTGGTACTCGGGCCGAGGATAGAGCCGTTGAAATGAGGCAGTGCCATATCAGCCCTTCAGGGTCTTGTTTTTAAGCACGGCAATAACCTCTTCTGGCGTTTTTGCTCCGGATAGACCGGCATTGATAGCAGCATTGCATAACAACACACGGGGGTCGGTAATGCCGTTTTCCATCACAGACAGGAACTCATCTAGTGGCATCGGCGTACCAATACGGTCCACGGTCAGGTAAACCGTTTCGCCAATAATTTCAAGGTCGATAGGGATATCCTTAATCATTGGATTCGTAACCGTTAGTCATTAGCGAAACTCAAGTGCATGGGGACTCCTGGGTAATGTTTCACGTGGAACGTTTCTTGGCCCGCCACTTGACCATATACTCTTTCATGTAGGCGTTCCAACCTTCCTTGTCATACCGCCGTAATGGTACCGCCCGCTTCACCTTTCTAGCTTCCTTGACTAGCTTCTGAGTAACACTCGCTGGCTTACCTTCTGGAGTCTCATTACTATCAGGGGAAACACACGGCTCATTCTTCCAGTGGCGAACCCCACACTTGAAACATTTAATGGCTTCCATACCGTTAGTATAACAAAGCGCAATAGGAGTGTTGTGAGAGCGTGGGACCCATACATCTACACACGGCGGGGGGGGTGTGCCAAACCAACCCCGGCAGGCTGCATACCATAGGCTAGTACGCTCTCGAACGCATGTTATTGATTAGGCTTGAGTATTCACTATAGTACGCATAATACCCAATATGTATGATTACAGGATTGTGTATAATATGACTACTTATCAGATAGTTATCTCACTTATACACATATTATTTACCAGTCAATGTGGATAACTCATGTGGTTAATAACTGACATATCCTTATATATCAAGTGCTTATCATATTATCACTGATATGAATAAATGTTATTTACAGTATGAATACTACCTGGGGAGCCACGCTGCAAGCTGCTATAGAGCTTGATTGGCTTGATTCGTACCCCTCTACGTGCACTATATTGCATATACTGATAATCACACATGCACTATATTTCAGTTCCAGGTTCCCTATGTGGTAAACAGTACATGTTACATTGTTTCCTTGCATGAAACAGCATTAATCTATACATAATATCAATCACTTATAACTGTTTACATTTGTTTACAATTTATTTATCAATCTGTCCTTGACACACCTTGACCCCAATCCCTTGTATACCTGACCCGTATTTTAGCACTTTAGCACTAGATGTTGTGTATTTTGTGCTGATTTACCGAATACCAAACAATCTATAATCCGTTTATACACCCTGACATTGAGGATTTTAGAATGAATCTAGTACAGAAGATTTACCGGGAATTACGCCGGTACATGAGCCGCGAGGATGCGCGCTACTGTGCGCCCCGCATTGTCAGCTTACGGGATACCGTACCAAGGACCAGCAAACTTCGGCGGTAACTTTCTCTTTGTTGAAACGAGAGATATGGGAGATGAAGTGCCGGAACTGGTTGATTCATTCAAGAACATGAAAACAGGCGAGTTCTTGCGGGTCGCAGTGTAACCAATAGGGCAATCCTGCCCACAGACAAGAGGAGATCGCATTATGAAAAAAGTACCCACAGGTTACAAAGTAAGTGTAACCAATATGATCAATGGATGCCTAGAGCAAGGCGGAATAGCCGACCGTGTAATTATTGTCCCTTGGGGATCAATCCATGGACTGGATAAGGATACGGATATCGATGCCCCTTATAATGATCATATGAGCTATCGCGATATGATCCACTCTGCCGCCTACGGGCATTTTGATTGCCCCCTCACCGTGATCCGCAAGGGGCATGTAATCCAATGATCCCCCAGGACTACACAACGCGCATTGAACAGCGGCAACAGAGACGGGCAGACCTGATAGCCATACTCGTGATGGTCATTGGTTTCACAGCCTGCATGATTGTATTTTAACTCAAGGAGTTAGCTATGAAACGAAACTTTCACTTTGCTGAAACCAAAGCACAAAAACAAGCATCATGGATGCAGGCTTTCAATGACCAGGTTTGCTCTATTGAACCGAAA
>ERZ1292632.1406-Hain-H43-01um-R2-1406-length-23339-cov-7_pt1 | contig 23339 bp, 26 predicted proteins | sample MGYA00564407_ERZ1292632 | MGnify/ENA primary metagenome ERZ1292632 (study PRJEB36523, sample SAMEA6512637) | groundwater metagenome | collected 2019-01-08 | study: AquaDiva: Metagenomics assemblies of 32 groundwater samples | reverse complement strand
TCTTCGTTCACGGCGGCGAGTGAATATGGATCAGCGGGTTTGAGACCGCGTGATTTATATTCCTTGTCGAGATCAACATCGCTGATCCAGCGACCGAGCTTGAAGAAAACGACTTTGGCTTCTTCACCAGTGCCTCGTGGCATGCCAGCGACGACATCGCTGCTAGTATATTGCTTCCGACCGGTGGCAGTGAGAACCGCTTTTGGTGTACGGTTGCGGTCGGGGTGCACGATCCGGATGATCAGGTTGATGATCGGCTCCTGAATAGGAGTTGGGACGGATTTAACCTTGAGGGTCAACTCCGCTTCGCCCCGTGCGAGCAGGATAACTGACTTCAGGTTTTCGCCGGTCGAGAGCCAGTCCAAGTCGGACGTGGTTCCGTCATTGCGTTGGAACGCGAATTCGAGCTTTTGGCCTGCGCCTTGGCTCATTGCGAACGTGTTGCTCATGGTAGCTTGTCCTTTTCTATTTGAGCGGGCTCCGTTAAAAGCATGCTCGGGTTTATTTTGCTGGACTCTTCGCCACAGCATTCAAAGGCCTACGATTCAAGCCGCTAAATGTTGTGGCGAATGCAAGTTAATGTATCAAAGAACTACTCTGATAGTATACACCTGTTCTTATATTTTGTCAATGGTTTTATGGGTACATTCGACCAGCAAAAAACCGCCCTGTTGAGCGGTTTTTTGCTTGCGTGTGCAAAGCTCTATTAAAAGCTTCTGCGATCGCCGCCATTACCTCCGCGAGAATCGCGAGATCCGCCGCCCCCAAAATCTCTGCGAGGACGTTCCTCCATAGGGCGAGCCTCGTTCACTTTGATTGCGCGACCTTCAAAGTCCTTGCCGTCGAACATTGAGATTGCATTCATCGCATCAGCGTCCTCCATAGTGACAAAACCGAAACCGCGTGAGCGGCCCGTCATCTTGTCCATGAGCACCGAAGCTTCTACCACAGAACCAGCTTTTTCAAAGCCGGCCTTGAGAGACTCCGAAGTTGTTCCGTAAGAAAGATTTCCTACGTATAGTTTCTTGGCCATTGTGTGTTTTGATACTTATAACTATCGTCCGACCCCTCTTTGGCCAAGAATTGCTCCTCTACCTCCGAGAATTAACGACCCTGACAGTCTAATCTACTTGACTGACCCTGTCAAATCATGTTCCCCTACTCTGGTGCGCAGGATGGAGGTTGTAATCGCCCCCGTTTCCAAATCATGCCCAATGTCGGAAACCAACTGCCTCACATAAAAACCGCTGCTTGATGTTATTTTCGCTTTGTAAATTACAAATTTTTTTAACCCGCTTTTTCCAAAATATACATCCCATAGTTTCAAAATTTCTCTTTGTCTGAAATCGCCAGTCAGGGCGTTTATACTCTCTTCTATTTGTTTCTGAAAATCTCTCGGTGATATTTCCCTCTCCCCCGCAAGTTCAATATTTTTTACCTCAACTAGATGTCTAGGTATTACAACTGTACCGAGCAAACCTCTGCGAGCGATATCAAAGAGAGGCGTGCCGTCTACGACCTTTGACGAATAAGCCGGATATTTCTGCTGAAATTTACCGTGATATTTTTTCAAAACATTTTCTACTTCTTCTCTGTTTGGTGATTTTATTTCTTTCGTATTTGTAATTTTGCCGAGTATGTCGTGTGTGTCGGTTTCTATACCCAATACAAATTCAAATTCATAGTCTTTGTCTAATGCCGTGTACGTATCACGCTCCTTGTTTTTTTCACCGGCAAGTACAATGAGCACGCCTTCGGCCATAGGGTCCAGTCTGCCGGCATATGTTGTTTTCAGGCCTTTATACTCCGGATGCGCCGTTACAAAACGTTCTATGGTCTGTAGAGGCGTCTCGCTTTTTTTCTTGTATAAATTGAGGACTTGGTCGAGTTCAAAAGACATGTCTATAATGCTACAATGCTTGCCATGCGAAAGATAGTTTTTGACGTTGAAACACGCAATATTTTTCAGGACGTTGGTTCTAATAATCCGACAGACCTCGATATATCAGTCGTTTGTATATACGACTATTCTACCGATATTTATCAGAGTTTTCTCCAAGAGGATTTCGGCAGGCTCTGGCCGATATTGGAGATGGCGGATATGCTCATCACTTACAATGGCGACCATTTTGATATTCCCCTGCTCGATAAATACTATCCGGGCAACCTCACAAAAATAAAATCACTCGACCTCTTGAAAGAGGTCAAGAATGTCCTCGGTTGGAGACTCAAGCTCGACTCTATCGCGGAAGCAACGTTGGGCCAAGGCAAGTCCGGCCACGGACTGGAAGCCGTCACCTGGTGGAAAAACGGTGAAATAGACAAAATCATAAAATACTGCAAAGAAGACGTGAGGGTAACAAAAGAGATTTATGACTACGCTCTAAAGAACAGCTTTCTGAAGTACAGAGAAGGCCAGAAAGTGAAGGAAATTAAGCTGGACACCAAAAATTGGGAAAAGAAGAACGACGGCGCTATGACGTTTTCATTGGGATTCTAAATTTGTTGTAATCTACTCAAATCTTCTATGATTTTTTCCGCATGACCGAGAGGCTTTACGCGTGAATAAATTTGTCTGACTCTGCCCTCGCGGTCTATGAGAAAAGTCGTCCGCTCTATGCCCCGGATTTTTGCGCCGAACATCTGTTTATCGCGCCAGACGTCGTATATCCGACACACTTCCCCGTCCGGATCCGAAAGTAGAGTGAAGTTTAAACTTTCCGCCTGGCAGAATTTTTTGTGGGACATTATATCATCGGCGCTGATGCCCAGTACCGCCGTTTCCAGGTCATCCAATTCATATTGGTGGTCGCGGAACCCTTGGGCTTCCAGAGTGCATCCGGCTGTCATGTCTTTCGGATAAAAATAGAGTATGACGAAACTGCCTTTGTAATCGGACAGAGAACGCATTTTTCCATCCTGGTCTCGCAGAGTAAACTCCGGCGCTGGATTTCCCAGCATGGACATTTGAACGAGTGATTTCATGAGAGTTTTATGCTAGAATCCACACATTATACAAGATACGCGCTTAATCCGATATCAATCAACCATGAATGAATCAAAACAGTCCCTCTCCATACCCGTCGCCATCATTGTCGCCGGCGCCTTGATAGCTGGAGGCATATATCTGAGTGGCCGGGGAAATCAACCGGCAGTCGTAAACAATCAAAAAGCGGCGGTGGCGAGCGCTGAAAGCATAAAACCTGTGAGCGCCACTGACCATGTCTTGGGCAACCCGAAAGCCGACATCGTCATCGTGGAATATTCCGATATTGAATGTCCCTTCTGCAAGCAGTTCCACGCGACCCTCCACCAGCTGATGGGCGAGTACGGCACGCAGGGCAAACTGGCATGGGTATACCGCCATTTCCCCGTCCACACCAATTCCGTCAAAGAGGGCGAGGCCGTGGAATGCGCGGCTGAAATCGGCGGCAATGATGCTTTCTGGAAATATACTGACAAGGTATTTGAAACGACAACTTCAAACAACGGACTAGACCTGGCCAAACTGCCTGTCATTGCGGAAGAAGTCGGGCTCAATGTGGAGCGTTTCAACACATGCCTCGTGAGCGGAAGATACGCGGCCAAAATTGAAAAAGACCGCGCCGATGCCATAGCCGCCGGCGCCCAGGGCACGCCTTATAGTGTCATATTCGCCAAAGGCGACAGAATTCCTCTCAACCAAGGCGCCCTCCCCTATAGCGACATGAAGACTATCATTGATGCTATTCTGAAGGATTAATCAGTCCGTCCAGATACCGAAAAACTTCAACCATAGCCAGCGTATCCAGACAGCAGTATTCTCTCAAAGCGTTTATTTTTCGTTTTGTTTCTTTTTTGTCAAATTGATCGGTAACAATTTTGTTCCATGTATCTGAAGCCGACCCGCCCTCTTGGATATGCAGTTTTTTATACGACAAACGAGGCGCGAGAACCGGCAGGACGGCTTTTATGGACGCGCTGCCGCGAAAATCAGGATGAACAAAAGATTGTTTTTTGCCACTAAAAGGAATCATCAAATCTATCACTCGGCTGTTCAAATTATTCATAAAATCAGCGCATTCCGGCAATCTCTCGGCAACTTGCATATTGATTCCTTTTTCAAATTTTTCGTTCCAGACCAGAATTGTGCCGGCATTAGGCAAAAGTTTTTTTAGAGCCTCGGCAAAATATCTGTCGGGACATTCTCTGGCTGTATATAAAAACTCGTGATGCTCCGGCTTTCCGCCTGGTTTATTCAAAATATGGAGAGAAAATTGAAAAGGAATCTGGTTGTACGGATGATAACCGTCAAATCGAGGTATGGCGGACGGATACGTTTCGTAATCCAGAAAAGATAGAGGATATTTGAACGTGCCGAGAAATTTTTGGAGGCCCTGTCGGTCTATATGCGGCGTGCCCCGGATAACAGAATCAATTTGATTGCGCTGGATTTCCGAGAGCTCGAAATCTTCCGGCACATCCCGGATATGAAATATACCGCTGTCAACCAGTTCCGCCAGCTTTTTTTTGGAACTACCTATGCGGGCTATATCGTGGACGGAATAATCCGGAACATCGGGATTGGAATGAGCAAAAGTAGTGCAATGAGCGCTCCGACCCCTGGTGATACACGAGCAGGCGCCAAACGGTTCTCTCGCCGAAGAGAGTACGTCGTACGCATTTTCCATATCGTTCCGCACTTCTTTCAATATCACATTTACGGTATCTGTCACATCATCTATGATAAAGAGAGCCCGGAGGTCGAGTGCGCCCGACCTCGTGTAATTTCTGTCTAAACGCACAAGAAAGGTTTTGTTGACAGAAATTTGCCTTTCAACAAGAACGATTTTTTGAAAAGCGATATCTATATGGTAATCTTCATCTTTTCTATCATTATCGTTTTCGCCGGCGGATGAAGATTTCACTTCATACAAATCATAAGCGTTTTTAGATTCGTTCCAGACCAGAATGTCGCAAGCAATGGCAAAACGATCGGTTGAAAAAGCCGGCTGATAAATAGTTTTTGTTTTTGCCATGACGAGACGGTTTGTGTAATCTTCGTCATTGCGCGAAGAAATCAAAATACCGTCTGGGAAAATATCCCGCGCCAGAGAGTCTATAATGTTGCCCGTTTCTATGATATTGCGTTCAAAGAGCGAGAGAGGATAAGCTCGGTATATTTCCGGCTTATGGATTTTCATCCAGGCATTTTTGTTACAATCGCAAAATACCAAATAATCCGTTTTTGAAAGTTTGAAAGACATTTTTGTAATACGCATAGCGTATCACAGAGCGGTTGTTTTTTTATTTTGATCGTCCAAAATAATTAATTTGTATATTTCAATCAAAGCCGAGAACAGAGCAATGACGAGCGGACCGAGAAAGAGGCCGACTGGACCAAAAAACATCATACCCCCGATGACTGAGAGCATGACAAATAGAGGATGGACGGTGAAACCTCTGCCTACGACTATGGGCATGAGGATGTTGTCAACGAGGCCGACTACGACGGCGCCCCAGACGCCGAGGCCTATGGCCGCGCCGATTTTATCTATGACGAGGAGATAGAGCATGGCCGGAATGATAGTCAGTCCCGCGCCGATGCCGGGAAGCAACGACACGATTGCCGTGAGCATGCCCCACAAGAGAGCATGATCCACGCCGAAAATATAGAAACCGAGAGTAGCCAAAATACCTTTTATGAGAGACGTGAAGAGAGAGCCGCGCACGACCGAATTGACCGCTCTCTCTATTTTGTCGATTATTTGTTCGTCATAGGTATCGGCCAGGGGCGATATATTCATGATTGTTTTTTTTATTCGCCTACCGTCGCGCAGTATGTAAAACAAAGTGACGAGGACAATAAACAGCCCCAGGACGATGGACGCCGTACTGGAGAATATTTTACCGAAATTATTGACGAGCGAATCCGCTACCGATTTTACATAGCCGCCGACATCCGGATTCCATGTCGGATATATGTTCTGGATGGGCTCTATCACAAACGCCGCGAGCGAACTGGCATCGCCCAGCCCCCGGTCGCGCACGGCCGTATAAAAGCTGAAAGACTCGACAGCGACCTGTTCTATGAGAATGGACAGCGGAACCAGAATGACGACGAGGACAAACAGGACCGTCAAGACGGCGGCCAGAGTTCTCCTGCCTTTTGTCCTGGCCAAAATCCACCTGTCAACCGGCCGGACGACTATAGCCGTCATCAAGGCCAGGGCCACCGGAGCGATAAAAGGCCTGAAGAGAGCCAGAACGATGATAAATATCGCGATGAGCAGGCTTATGAAAAAATACAGTTGGAGCTTTTTTGTGTCCATGTTTCAAGTATAGCAATATCCGGCGCTTTATTCATCAGAAAATTATCCGAATATACCGATAATGGCTGACATCACAATCAAAACCGCCAATTCATGTCCAACTGAAAGCAGAAAAAAGACAAAATTGTCTCCGCCGAAATAATAATCGGCCAATTTCATGGGAACGGCGAAACCAATCCAGAGGAGAAATGCTGTGAGAATGATGCCCCAGAAACTGACGACAACCAGGGAATTGAAGATAGCCGCGATGACAAAGGCGGTGATGAATGTGACGGCGGTCATGCCGACCCACACCGGCGCCATGGATTTGCCCGCTTTCTTGGCGCGCATGCTTTCTTCTGTCCAACCTTTTGATTTCATCCAGAGCGGCCCGAACGCCCACGGCGCATGCCAGAGGAAACCGACAATCATACCTATGATGGCAGCCGCGATGACGACCCAGTAATTTATATTTTGAAAAAACATGCGTTTATAAGATTATTTATAATATCCGTCTAAGCCTGTCATAAGTCCGCTTGCCGCCAAGTATACCGGCCGCCACCTATCGACCCATTATAAGCCAAACCATTGTTTCTTTAAAGGGCTTGAAATATGGCTGAAAATAAAAAGATAAAGAAAAGATAAATTTGGGGATAACTCCGAATCTTGCAAATTCAGACCTGTTATGGGAGGGTGTGGGCATTAAAAACCAATATGCGTATTCTGGTTGTAGATGACGACAAGGACATACGCGGCTATCTGAAGGCCAACCTGGAAGCCGAATGTTTCGCAGTTGATACGGCTGGCGACGGCGAAGAGGCCTCTTACCTCGGCAGAAACAAGACTTATGACGCCATAGTTTTAGACAACCACATGCCGCGCAAGAGCGGCATGTGCGTTTGCGCCGACTTGCGAAACCAGGGCAATACCACGCCTATCCTCATGCTCTCGGTGGATTCCGACAGTGAGCGCAAAGCCGACCTTCTGGACACGGGCGCCGACGATTATATAACCAAGCCGTTTTTATACAAAGAACTGCGCTCCAGATTGAGAGCTCTCCTGCGCCGTCCGTCAAAAACCGTCTCTTCCATTTTGCAGATTGACGACCTGGTTCTGGACAGCTCCAATCAGACGGCACAGAGGGGCAGGAAAAAAATATATCTCACGCGCAAGGAATTTTCTTTGTTGGAATGCCTTATGCGTAATGCGGGGATGACTCTCTCCCGCGGCTCCCTCCTGGAACATGTTTGGGATGACGAGGTTAATGTCTTTTCCAATACGGTTGAAACCCATATTCTCAACATCAGGAAAAAAATAGACACCCCGAAAAAGAAAAAGCTCATATATACCCTGTCGGGACGGGGGTATCAAGTGAGCGAAAGCAAGCCTATTTAATTATATGGTCTATCCGGAAAATACAATTAGGCGTAATCAATTCGGGTCGTTTCTGCGCCGGTTGTTCGGTTCCGCCGATACTCCCCCGCCAGCTGTTTCCAGATTCGCCGAATTCGGCGAGGGAGCGAGCGGCATCATCCACGACCTGTCTAATCCGCTCACGGTTTTGAGTCTCTCCATAGAACGGCTCCAAAGCACCAGGATAGAAAACAGAGAGGCTCGCAGACACATAGAAACCGCCGTGAGAGCGAGCAGAAAAATGAAACTCTTCCTGAGAGACGCCAAAAGACAGCTCTCGGACAAAAAGACAAAAAAACAATTTGACGCCAGTTTTGAAATCAAAGGCGTCATAAAGCTCCTCCGCTCTATCGCCAGAAAATCAAACGTCAAGATAAAATTCCGCCCCATTCGGGCGGTATTTTTATGGGGCGACCAAGTAAAATTTTTTAGAGTGGTCGCGAATCTCGTTTCAAACGCCGTTGATTCGTACGTTTCTTTTCCTTCGAATCAAAATAAATTGGTGATTATCAGGATTAAAAGCGACAGGAAGACGGTCAGGCTGTCCGTGCGCGACTTTGGCTGCGGCATTCCGAAACATCTGCATAAAACCATATTTGAGCCGTTTTATACCACCAAACAAAAACATGAGGGGGTAGCCGGTTTAGGTTTATCTATTGTAAAAAATATAATAGAGAACGATTTTTCCGGCAAAATAAAAGTTGAGAGCGTCCCCGGCAGAGGTACTGTTTTCACGATTATTATTCCGAAAAATTGATTAATACCCTTTGTCCACGACGTAATTTTCATCCGCCTCTTTGTAAACGAAATTCCAGAGCAGGCCGATGATATTGCCGATGGCATAGCCAACCAAGAGAGTCACGACTACCAACAGAACTGCTTTGCCGAAACTGAATTCCGTTATGGCAAACGAGAAATCAATAAAATGAATCCGATATATGAACGCGAGCAATGGACCGGCCCAGCCCAGGCCGACGAGGATCACCCAGACGACATGGATGAGACCCGCGAAACCACCCAACACCAAACCCAATTTATGAGTGTTGACCATGTGTAATAAAATTAGCTTATAATCCAATTATATTATACCGCTGTCTTTTATTTCTGCTGTACCGATTTGTTCATCCGTGTAATGTGGTACCTCTTCCTTGGAAGCATAATGTGTATATACGAGATCAAAAACTAGTCCGAGGTCTCTCGCCTCGAAATAATACATAACATTACCTATCGGACAAGCGAACTAGCGCGCGACCAAAACGTCGGCCGACATATTGAGTGATTTTTTTAACTTTCTTATCGGGAGTCCTTTGTGACGACGAGCATTCGTTGCCAGAAACTGACTTATCAAAGAAAGTGATATTTTGCTTGTTTTTTTTATATAATCTATATAATCTATTCATACAAGCGATTATATCATACAATTCCAATTGTTTCCCAAATAGCTTTTTATCTTTACTGTTATTGTCCTCTCGGCAGGAGCTCTGACGATTTCAGCCATCTGGGACGATATTGAGGTGTCGGCGTTAAACCAACCATAATAATCGGTAAGACTGGCATCAAAAAGCTGGCTGTGTGGTGCGAAGTTGGAACCTTTTTGTTGGAAAATAAGGATTAAATCGAGCCTTTTATTTTTGCTTGGATCGCATCCAGTGCACTTGGTGAAATTTTAAAATTATGATCAGTTTTATAGTTATGACCCCAGAGTTTATCTTCAAAAGTTATATCCATAAATTTTTTAGAGTTTGTATATCGTGGAATAAAATGTCCGTGTAAATGACGAGTATCGTTTCCAAGAAAAGAATAGTTAAACCAATCTGGTTGAAAAACTTTTGTAACAGCATTTTTAAGATTATTAAGCACAATAAAAAGTTCTTCTTGTTCTTCTGAAGTTGCTTCCGTTAAATCAAGCGCATTTTCTCTTTTACACCACACGACACAACGACCAAGATAACTTTGATTTTGGGCTATATAAACTGTCCAATGTTTATAATCTTTTATTATAAATTTTGAATATTCATCTGACATAAATAAATTATAGCAAATTTTGGCTAGCTGCCGGACTTGGAATCGAACCAAAATTTAGAGCTTCAAAGGCTCCCGTCCTACCATTAGACGATCCGGCAATATTCGCCACGGCCTGTGGCTTGTGGCCTGTGACCTTATTAGATTACTGCCCTTCTCCGACAACATCAAGCACCAGGAGTTCCAGAGGCAATTCGCGTATAGGCGAAACGCCTATGTAGTCAAAAGCGCCGAGGAGAGTGCGCAGGAGTTTGGAATCCACGACGGCCGTTTTGTCGCTGATTTTTTCGGCTATGAATTTTCTGTCCTCCTCCGATACTCCCACGAGAACATTGGGAACAGACATTTTTTCCAAGAGCGCCAGCCTGACCAGAGAGAGAGTGAGTTCCAAAAAGAGCTTCGGGTCAAAATTTTTCTCTCTAATCTCGGCGATGACCTCAAAGGCTCGTTGCGTGTTTTTATCGGCCAAAGTGGAGACAAATCTTCTCACCAGTTCCGATTTGGGTGAGCCCGTAGCCTCCTCCACGTCTTCGCGACTGATTTTTTTGCCTTTTTCCGCCTGCTTGCCCGCTATGACACGTTCCAATATTCCATGCGCATCCCGAAAAGAGCCGTCACCGACCAATGCAATCAATTCGGCGGCGGCGAGTTCGAGGACAAAACCTTCTTTTCTAGCAACAATTGTAATGGTGTCTTTCAGTATTTCAGCTGTGGGCCTCTTGAATTCAAAAACTTGGCAACGAGAAATAATTGTCTCGGGAAGTTTATGGATTTCGGTTGTGGCCAGAATAAAAACGACATGTCTTGGCGGCTCTTCCAAAGTTTTCAAAAGAGCATTAAAAGCCTCTTTTGTGAGCATGTGCGCCTCGTCTACGATATAGACTTTGAACGGCGATTCAAAAGGCAAAACGGCCACGGCGTCGCGCAGGGCCCGCACGTCGTCTATGCCGCGGTTTGAAGCGGCGTCTATTTCATATACGTCGTTTCCGCTTGTGCCGATTTCGCGGGCGAATATGCGGGCGATGGAAGTCTTGCCTATGCCTCGCGGACCGGCAAAGAGATAAGCATGGGCTATGGCCCTGCTTTCAATAGCGCCTTTGAGTGATTTGAGCACCGCATCCTGGCCTATGACTTCGCGGAAGTTTTGCGGACGGTATTTTCTGTAGAGCACTTCGTGGGACATGAGGAAAGTATATCAAAAATCACATCAAACAACCGAAACATCATTTCGAGTCTGGTTGATTCCATCGTCTTCAAAGAGCTCTGGAATCTCGCCTTTGTCCAGAAAATGGTTTATGGTCCTCTCTACATCTTTTGAGTTTTTTGCTTTCATCAACTGCACTCGCAATTCCTTTGCCCCATCGAAGCCCGAAATATAAGCCTTGAAATGTTTTTTCATGACGGCGAAACTTTTGGCCTTGCCGAGAAGTTTTTCAAAGAGTTTTGTATGCTCTATAAGCCCTTTTAATTTTTCTTCCAGAGTTAAAACGCGGTTGGAAAAAAGCCAAGGGTTGCCGAAGATGCCACGGCCTATCATCACGCCGTCGGCACCGTAAAGCCTGGCCCTCTCTCCTCCGTCTTTGAGATCGGAGACATCGCCGTTGCCTATTATGAGGGTGCCCGGAGAAATTCTGTCGCGCAAAGCGACCGCCTCTTTCACGTGCTCCCAGCGGGCCGGCACGGAAGACATCTCCTTCCTCGTCCGGCAATGCAAAGTGACGGCCGCTACGCCCTCTTTCAAAATTTCCGAAAGCCATTTTTCAATCTCGTTTTTACCATAGCCTACTCGTGTCTTCACAGAAACGGGCAGTTTCGGCGCGCCTGCCTTCGCTGCGCGAATGACTGCTCTCGCTTGCTTCGGATTCTTTATCATGGCCGCTCCCGCCCCCTGTTTTTCTATGGACCTGTCGGGACAACCCATGTTTATGTCTATGCCGTCAAAACCGAGCTTGGCGCATAGGGCCGCCGCCTCGCGCATTTTTTCTGGATTGGAAGTAAAAAGCTGGGCCACTATCGGCCTTTCCTCTCCCGTAAAAACCAAATTGTGTAGGAGAGTCTTTCGTCCGGGAGAGCACAACCCGTCAGCCGAAGTGAATTCCGTCCACATCACGTCCGGCTTGCCGTATTTGGCTATAACCCGCCGAAAAGCGGCGTCCGTCACGTCCGCCATGGGCGCCAGAGCAAAGAAAGGTTTTTTCAGTTTTTTCCAAAATCCAGAATTCATAATTACTTTAATTTATACACAACCTTGTTCCCCGAATCCAGCTTCATATAGTCGAGCTTTTGGAGAAAACGCGAGAGCGACGGAGCGACAGTTTTATCGTTTATAACAGAGGAAATATTTGAGAGTACGGCCGTCAAATCATCGTTTATATTCACTATGAGTTTGCCACCGGCAAAGAGAACTACCGTCATGTAATTAGGTTCCATAAATATCGCTTCTGTCGGAGCGATGCCGAAAGAACCCAGTTCGCGCATGAAAAATTGGACTTTTTTGAACTCTTCCGGCGGGAGAAAATTTCGGCCGATCGGGAGAGTTGTCGGAGAGCCCGTCGGAAAACCGGAAATCAGGCCTCTGTATATGAAAGCCGTCGAAGTGGCCACTACATCAAAAATAAGGCCGTTTTCGTCCATGGAAAAACACGAGTCGGTTTCATGGATGTCTCCCTCGCACCACCTGGCGTCTTCCATCCTCTCTTCCAGATTTATTCCGATTTCTTTCAGTCCGTTTCTTTCCACCTTGACAAACTGAATCAGAGGCAAAGCGAGAATTTTCTCCTTTACGTTACCCGCCGGATAGAGAAAAGTGTTTTTCTTTGAAAAAAAATAAAAATAATTGCCGGCTGTTTCCCGGACGACCAAGGCCTCTACCGTTTCAATTTTGGCACGTTCGTTTCCTCTGACCAAGATTTTTTCAACAGACATAAAATCTGCCTGGGATAGGAAAGACAATCCCGAAAAAACAGCGCCGAGAGCAAGCAGGATATACAGACAGACAAACAGGACTCGCTTGCGCTTCCTCGCACGGAGCTTTTTCTGATAGACCTTGCCCAGGGACCCACGCATGTTTATTTTTTAATGGAATCCGAACCGAAGTACGGCTTCAAAACTTCCGGGATATGCACGGAACCATCCGCCTGCTGAAAGTTTTCAACCAGAGAAACGAGTATGCGGGGAGTGGCAATGGCGGTGCAGTTCAGAGAATGGGCGTATTTCAATTTTCCCGCCGCATCCCTGTATCGGATGTTGAATCGCCTGCACTGAAAATCGTGAAAATATGAGGCCGAGGATATTTCGCGATATTCGCCTTCTTTCGGCACCCAGAGTTCTATATCGTATTTTTTCACTTGGCCGAGGCCGAGGTCTGCTCCGCAGTTTACGACGGTGCGGTACGGGACACCGAGAGATTCTATGAATTCTTCCGTGTTTTTGTTTATTTCTTCATGGAGCCTCACGGAAGTTTCGTGACTCGCTTCACAGAGGACAACTTGCTCCATTTTGTAAAATTCATGGACGCGAATCAGACCTTTGACGTCTTTTGAGTGACTACCCGCCTCGCGCCTGAAGCATGGCGAAAAACCGAGGTATTTTATTGGGAAATTTTTTGCACCCAAAACTTCGCCTGAATGATAGGCCATGAGAGGCACTTCAGCCGTGCCGGCCAGGGCATCGCCGTCCTGGGTCATATAATAATCTTCGACATCGCCCGGCAGATGAGCGGTGCCGTAGAGATTCTCCTTGCGGACAATGACTGGCGGAATGACAGGTGAAAATCCGCGTTTGGTAAAAAAATCCATGGCATAATTCCAAATGGCAAAAGAAAGTTTGGCACCCGGGCCGGTGAGAAAATAACCGCGAAAACCATGGACTTTGGCCCCGCGTTCAAAATCAACCATATCGAGCGTTGTCATCAGTTCCAAATGATCTTTTGCCGGAAATGCAAATGTCGGTTTTTGTCCCCATGTTTTTACTTCTTTATTGCCCGCGTCATTCTCGCCTTCCGGTACTGACATGTCAGGAATATTCGGTACACGGAGTATGAGTGCCTGCCAATCTTTCATCACTTTTTTCAGGCTTTCTTCTTCCGCTTGAAGCTCGACTTTCAGTTTTTTCATTGACTCTAGGAGAGATGCTCTGGAATCGGTATCGGCTGACGGCAGTTTTAAGGATACGGCATTCTGCTCCGCTCTTTTTCCTTCTATGGATGTCTGAAGCACTCGCCTCTGGTCATCCAAGGTGAGCAAAGCGTCAATATCCACATCTATATGCTTCTTTTTGGCTCCTATTTTAACCAGTTCTCTGTTATCCCTGATGAATTTGATGTCCAGCATTTTGGATTTTCTTTAGAATTTCTTTATCTTTTCTTTATCTCGGAATTGTACACTAACGCGGCCATGAATTCCATCGGAAAAACCAGAGACATCAGAAAATTGGCGTCGGAAGAATATCCTGCGCTCATACGGGAGTTGCATAAACTGCCTGAGGATTTATATATGGTGGGCGAATTGCCTCCCGTAAACTACATATATTTGACCGTGGTCGGCGCCCGCCGCTACAGCGATTATGGGAAACAAGCGTGCGAAAAGCTGATAGGAGGATTGCGTGGCCTGCCCGTAGTCATAGTTTCCGGCCTGGCTTTCGGCATAGATATAATCGCCCATAAGGCGGCGCTGAAAAATAATATAAAAACAATAGCCATACCCGGTTCCGGCTTGCGCGAAGATGTCATCACCCCGCTTTCGCATCAGAATATAGCGCGGGAAATCGTGGAGGCCGGCGGCGCTCTGCTCTCGCCTTTTCCGCCGGAGACGCCTGGCGCCAATTGGACGTTTCCGGTGAGAAACGAAATCATGGCCGGCATTTCCCATGCCACTCTGGTCATAGAGGCGGTGAGAAAATCGGGCACTCTCATAACGGCAAAGCACGCGACCGACCTGAACAGAAATGTCCTGACTGTTCCTGGTTCTATTTTTTCAAAACTGTCCGAGGGGCCGCACATGCTCATCCGTCTCGGCGCTACACCCATAACAAACAGTGATGAATTGATAGAGGCTCTGGGTTTCAAAACAAATGTAAAACGAGAAGAAATAAATTATTCCGATCTGTCGGAAGATGAAATAAAAATCATGGAGGCGCTCTCGAGTCCTCTGTCGCGCGACTTGCTCATGAAAAAGTTTGAAATGGAAACTGGCCGGATAAATGCTTTAATTTCTCTATTGGAAATTAAAGGCCTCATAGAAGAGACCATGGGTGAATTGCGGAGAGTGTAGAGAGCGCAAGGTTTCTAAAAAATTCGCGAAAAAGTTTCCCGTAATTTGCCAAATTTTTATTATTCGTGTAATACTTGCCAGAACAACAACAGACATATGACAAAACTACTGATAGTGGAGTCTCCGGCCAAGGCAAAAACCATAGGCAAATATCTCGGTAGCGAGTACAAAGTCGTCGCGTCTGTCGGTCATGTGCGGGACCTGCCGAAATCAAACAAAAAAGCCATAAATCTGGACGGCTTTGTTCCCCATTATGAAGTTTCGGCCGGCAAGGAAAAAATCTTGCACGAAATAGGAAAACTAGCCAAAAAATCGGACGAGGTGTTGCTCGCCACCGACCCAGACCGTGAAGGCGAGGCTATAGCATGGCATATAAAAGAAGCAGTGGATTTCGGCAGAAAGCCGGTCCAGCGCGTGGTTTTTCATGAAATTACAAAAGATGCCGTTATGGAGGCGCTGGAACATCCGCGGGACATAGACGAGAACCTGCGCCGCGCCCAGGAGGCGCGGCGCGTCCTGGACCGCCTGGTCGGCTACGACCTATCCGGCATTATATGGAAAAAAGTGCGCTACGGATTGTCCGCCGGCCGGGTCCAGTCCCCCGCTCTGCGCATCCTAGTGGAACGGGAGAGAGAAATAAAGGCTTTCAAACCGGAGCGATACTTTACGATTACCGCCGAAACAAAAACTTCAAAAAAAGCCGAGCTTCCCCTCGTCTGTTCCGTGGAACCGGCGGTAGAGAGAGAAGCCGAGAGAATTGTCGTTGTGGGCAAAAGAGAACCGTGGAATGTCGTTTCGGTGGAAGAAACCGAAGCCAGACGCTCTCCCCGCGCGCCGTTCACCACGTCTACTCTCCAGCAGACGGCTTCAACGCGTCTCGGCTTCTCCCCCTCACGCACCATGCGCGTAGCCCAGAAACTCTACGAAGCCGGCCTCATCACATATATGCGCACGGATTCCACGACCATTTCAAAACAGGCTATCGGCCAAATAGCCGGCGCCATAGAAAAAACATTCGGCCGAGAGCTGGTTCTAGTCCGTGTTTTTACGACCAAATCAAAGAATGCCCAAGAAGCCCATGAAGCCATACGTCCCACGAACGTATTTACACGCATTGCCGGCCACACACCTGAAGAAAAAAAACTCTATTCGCTCATATGGGCGCGCACGACAGCCAGCCAGATGAAAGACGCCCGTGTGATGCGCACAAAAATACTGGCGAATACGACATCAAGATCTATCCCCGATTTCCAAGCCAATGGTTCACGAACTATTTTTCAAGGTTGGTTGGAAGCTGATCCGGATGCGCGGGGTGAAGATGTGGAACTGCCAAAAGTGGCGCAGGACGACAAACTTGAATTGATAAATATTTCTGCTCTGGAAAAATTCACGGAACCGCCGTCCAGGTATTCGGAAGCGGGACTGGTCAGAGAACTTGAAAAGCGCGGCATAGGCCGTCCTTCCACGTACGCCTCCATCATAAAAACCCTGGAAGACCGCGAATATGTGACCAAAGAAAACAGGAATCTACGTCCGACTGACACGGGCGAAGTGGTCAGCGGCTTTTTGGAAGACAATTTCGGCAAATATATCAGCGATACATTTACGGCAGAAATGGAAGACAAGCTGGACTACATAGCGGAAGGCAAAATCGGCTATGAAAAAACTCTCTCCGATTTTTATAAGCCGTTCGGGAGAGATGTAAAATCAAAAGAAAAATTGGCCAAGGCCACCACTCTCGGCTCTGCCGATCCAAAAATGAAATGTCCAAAATGTAACGGAGTAATGATTATAAAATTGGGTCGTTCTGGCAAATTTCTCTCTTGTTCAAAATATCCAGATTGTGATGGATCGCTTCTCATAGACGGAACCGAAACACCAAAAGACAAAATCATAGGTATTCATCCAAATACAGGCCGGGAAATTACCCTCAAAAACGGCAAATATGGACCTTATGTGGAAATGGTCATGTCGGAAGAAATAAAAAACGAAGAAACAAAGAAAAGTAAAAAATCCAAAAAACAAAAGCTCCGTCGCGCCAGTGTTCCAAAAGAAATAAAACCGGAAGAAGTTACTCTGGACCAAGCCGTTCATTTCTTGTCTCTCCCTAGAGAGCTCGGCCAACATCCCGAAACAGGTAAAATCATCAGCGGGAATATCGGCCGTTTCGGCCCATACATAGTTCACGACGGAGATTTCCGCTCCCTCAAGAAACCTGACGATGTTTATTCCATCGATTTGAACCGCGCCATGGAAATCCTAAAAGAACCAAAAAAGAAAAGAAGTTTTACACGCAGGAAAAAAGAATAAAAGTTTTTTGGTGGTGAGTTTATCTTGCAATTTTATTGTAAATCAATAGTATTGAGATAAAGAAAGGTTCTTTACATTATGAATATTGCAATTATTGGTGTCACTGGTCTCGCAGGTCGGGAGCTTGTTAAGCTTCTTCCTAATCGAAATTTTCAAATCAGTAATTTGAAACTTTTTGCTTCTGAACGGTCTGCCGGTACAAAAATCAAATTTTATAGCGAGGAGCTCACTGTAGAAGCTATTCGTGGGAATATGTTTGATGGCATTGATCTGGCTTTCTTTGCCGTTGATAGTGAACTTGCTATCAAGATCATGCCTTGGGCTGGTAGGGCGGGAACGATAGTCATTGATAAGAGTTCAGCATTTCGGATGGAAAGAAATGTTCCGCTTGTTATCCCAGAGATCAATCCGGAAGCACTCATAAGTCACAAAGGTGTTATCGCCAGCCCGAATTGCTCGACGACGATAATGCTCATGGGTCTCTGGCCACTTCGGCAACGCTATGGGCTCAAACGTATCATTGTCTCAACTTATCAAGCCATATCAGGTGGTGGCACGACTCTTCTCGAAACATTTAAAGATCAGATAAAAGATTACGCGTGTGATATAAAAAAACCAGATCTGCTCGATCAGCCCCACCCTAGTCTTTTCGATGCTATACCAAATATTGGCGGCTTATATAGCAATGGTATCTCGGGAGAGGAAGGCAAGATGGCCGAGGAGTCTAGGAAAATTCTCAATATGCCCGATCTGCTCATATCAGCGACATGTGTTCGAATTCCTGTCGCTCGCGGTCATTCAATGGCGGTCAATGTCGAGTTTGAATCTTCGGAAAAGGTATACCTTGATTCTGCTCGTATGCTCATTCGGAATTTCGGCAAAGGATTAAGACTCATTGACTGTCAAAATAGTTATCCAATGTCCTGTGATACCAATACGCAAGAATGGTGCGCAGTCGGTCGAATTCGCGAGGATCCGACCGTCAAGAATGGGCTTGTTCTGTGGATCTCCGGAGACAATCTCTGGAAAGGGGCAGCGTTCAATGCTATTCAAATAGCAGAAGAGCTCGTTTCACGGGGGCTCATTGGAGTTTAGTTTGGTTTAGCCACAAGGGCCGAGGATTTTCCTCGGCTCTTTTTATACCCCAGAAAACCAGGTTTAAAAAAAGCAAAAGGCGCCATTGATTTGGGCGCCTTTACATGGAAATTGATGGAGAAACCAGCAAAATCTATTCCAAACTCTTTACTCTTCAGCCAGTGATATCGGTCGCGCCGTCTTCGTTTTTGAATTTGGCATTTTTGGTACACGCGAGTACCAAACTATGCCCACGGCGAAACAGCTGAAACTCATAACAAACTTCGCGACCGGCGGAGAAAATCCAAAAAATTCATTGAATGAAAACGCCAGATACGACGCCAAGACAAGCATGGCAAGGAGGATAGACCCCTGCCACAGGATATGGAGAATCGTTTTCATGGAGGTAACTATGAGTCTGGACACCGCCAGAACGGTTGGCTTATGCCAAGGTGCATTGCTTCAATAGGTATATACCCCGAAATATATTGTGTCAATCGCGAGCAATTTTTATTTATTTTTTATATTTATATAGAGAAATTTTTTATGGAGTACAAATCTTCGGTATTTTCGTCTTCTTTCTTTTCTTCTCTTGAACGGTCGTCTAATGGAGCGAGAGGCGGGATTCCGACGATTTCGTTTGCTATATTTCTCTCCAGAACTTCTCTCGGATCAACTCTTCTGTTTGATTGGACGATATCTAAAATAGTTTTCAAGTCTTCGGGCGAAAAAAAATCAATGGTGATTTTGCCACCTTTTTGCTTCTGCTCTATGGAAACGCGCGTGCCAAAAGTTTCGGACAGTCTCTGCTCCATTTCTATGATGGTCGGGTCAAAACTGCGCTCTTTTTTGCGCGCCCTCTCCACGGCGATTTTGCGGGCTATCATTTCCGTTTCGCGGACGGTCAGGCGCTTGAATGTGATTTCCTTGAACAGGGTCGCCTGTTCCTCCGGCCTGTCGGCGAGCATCATCAGCGGCCGGGCATGGCCTTCGGAGATTTTGCCCGCCGACAGGGAATCCAGGATATCGGACGAGAGCATGAGCAGACGGATGCAGTTTGAGACGTACTCGCGCGACTTGCCGATTTTCTGGGCAATTTGAATATGCTTTAGACCGAATTCTTCCGAGAGCTGATTGAAAGACCGCGCGCGCTCCACCGGATTCAGGTCTTCTCTCTGGAGATTTTCTATGATGGCCAGCTCCAGTTTTACGCGGGTATCGTCGCTCGCGGCTCGGATGATGGCCGGCACGTGCGTGAGTTCCAGCAGTTTGGCGGCGCGCAGACGGCGCTCCCCGGATATGAGCTCGTATTCCACCGCCAGTCCGCCGTCTTCTTTTGGAATTTCCGTGCGTGTAACCGTGAGAGGCTGGAGGAGCCCATACATACGGATGGATTCCGCCAAGTCGCGCAAACCCGCCTCGTCAAATTCACGGCGTGGCTGATACGGATTTGGCCGTATTTTATGCGTTTCAATCCAAAAAATAGAGTCTCCAAAAAATTGGGATGCCATAAGTTTGTATGGGATAATTTTAACACATTGTATTATAGATATGGAAATTGTTATTTAACATTTTTTTGTTATAGTATTATGGTAGACGCTGGAGTGATGAAATTGGCAAACATACTCGACTCAAAATCGAGCGCCGCAAGGCTTGCGGGTTCAAGTCCCGCCTCCAGCACATGCTCGATATAAAAAATAAAGCTGTTTTGGCTTATGTTATTGGAGTTGCCATTGGTGATGGTAATCTTTCAAATCCAAACGGAAGAGCTGTTCGTTTAAGAATTACATGTGATAAAAAATATCCACAACTTATAGCAAAAATTATAAAAAATATCCAAATACTCGCACCATTTAACAAAGTTTCAATTATAAAAAGAATTAATGATAATGCTGTTGATATAAGTTGTTATTCAAACGATTGGGAATCAATACTCGGTTGGCTTGCAATAGGTGGTTCAAAAATGAAACAAAAAATAAAAATACCTAAATGGATTCTCAGAAAGAAATTATATTGTAAGACTTGTATATGTGGTCTGATTGAAACTGATGGTTCTATTTATAATGATAGAGAATATATTACTGTAAATTTTGTAACTCAAATTCCGTCACTTGTATCCGCTGTTAAATATATGATTAATGCACTTGGTTATACAGCTTCAATTCAAACACTCATGTTACCTAATAAAAATAAGAAATTTACATTTCGAATTCATAAAAATGCAAAAAAGTTCATCGAGGATGTAGGAATTTTAAAAAAATAATTAATATCAATTATGAATTATCATGAAAAAGCAAGCTGGTAAGTTTCCAAAAATCGTTGTTATCCTCGGCCCTACGGCCACCGGCAAAAGCGACCTGGCCGTCCATATCGCGCAAAAATTCGGCGGCGAAGTGGTTTCGGCCGACTCCAGGCAGGTTTACAAGGGACTCAATATAGGGTCGGGCAAAATCACAGAGAAAGAAAAACGCGGTATCCCTCACCATCTGCTTGACATCGCCGACCCGAAGAAAATTTATAATGCCGAAAAGTTTAGAGAGGACGGCACAAAAGCGGTTCGGGAGATTTTGAAACGCAAAAAACTTCCCGTCATATGCGGCGGCACGGGGTTTTATATAGACGCCCTCGTACATAATGAACGATTTCCCGATGCGCCGCCGAATAAAAAATTGAGAAAGCGGCTTGAAAAAAAATCAGCCGAAAACCTCATGAAAACGATTATAAAACTTGACCCGAGACGCGCTGGAACGCTTGACCCATATAATAAAGTGAGAATAATACGCGCCATAGAAATCGCCAAAACGCTCGGCAAAGTGCCGAAAGTAAAACGCGTAAAACAGTATGAAACACTCTTTATCGGCCTCTTGCTTTCCCGCGCCAAACTCCGAGAGAGAATTCACGCGCGCCTTTTAAAACGCATGAAGGCGGGAATGGTCAGAGAAATTTCAAGCCTCCACAGAAACGGAGTATCTTGGAAACGACTATTTGACCTGGGGCTTGAATACAGATATGTCTCGCTTTATCTCCGAAACAAACTGTCGCGGCAAGAAATGCTCGCCAAACTGGAACAAGAAATCTGCCAGTTCGCCAAACGTCAAATGCAATGGTTCAAAAGAAATAAAAATATCAAATGGTTTGCCCCGGGCAAAAATGCGAGAATTAAAAAAGAACTGACAAAATTTATAAAATAAAAAAACTTACCAGAATATATGCTATGCTCTCTTTTACGGGCCTATAGTTTCAACAGTAAAACATCGCACTCCAAACGCGAGGTTCCTGGTGCAAGTCCAGGTGGGCCCGCAATAATAAAAACAGCAGATATGGTCTGAGCAATGGAGGGACGGGGTTGCCCTTGGGCAAGGGTCCGTCCCGAGTAGCGCAAGACTATATCTGCTGTTTTTATTTTTTGCTTTCCTTGAACACCACTCGTTTGCGCAACTTTTTTGAGTATTTTTTGAGTTCTATCTTGCGCTCTACTTTACGCTTGTTCTTGCGGGTAAAATAGACTTCGCCGGTTTCTTTGTTTTTCAGGATTATGAGTTGGTCTTGGGACATAAGATAAATTGAGGTTGTAATATAAACTACTTTGGAACATAATGCAATATCTATGAGACTTCTCACATGGTTGCGGCACAAGAGGTTTTCCTATGAGCCGCTCATAACCATAGAGACATCGCGGGCACGACTTCTCCACAATCTAAAAGAATTCAGCTCATACGCTCCGGGAGGATATATAGCTCCCATACTAAAAGCCAATGCTTACGGACACGGTCTTTTCAATGTGGCGAAAATCTTGGAACAGGATGCAAATAACGCAGGTAAAATTCCCTTTTTCGGCGTTGATTCGTATTTTGAAGTTGTTTTACTGCGCGCCAAGGGCATAAAAACTCCCCTGCTCGTCATAGGTTATACTCGGCCGGAAACAATGAAAAAATCGCGTCTGAAAAACATTTTTTTTGCCGTGACGGACATGGACATGCTGAAATCTCTGAAAACATCAGACCGCAAAATTAAAATCCATTTGAAGATAGATACGGGCATGCATCGCCAGGGCATAAGACCGGAAGAAATCCGGACAGCTGTGGAAATAATCAAAAATAATTCAAAAATAATCTTGGAGGGCGTATACACGCATTTTTCCAACGCCGATAATCGCGATGAATCATTCACCAAAGCTCAAATAAATCTATGGAACAAATGTGTGGAAGAAATAAAAATAAATTTTCCAAACATAAAATACATCCATGCCGCATCCACGGACGGCTCACGTTTTTCTAAAGATATTTCCGCCAACGTCATGCGATTGGGCATCGGATTATACGGCATAACGGAAAACGAAACTCTGAATTCTACTCTTTCTCTCCTGCCGGTTCTAAAAATGAAGACCATACTGACCGGTGTTAAAAAATTAAATAAAGGAGAAACAACCGGTTATGGAAACACATTCAAAGCGGATAAAAATATGATTACAGGCATCGTGCCAATCGGTTATTCTGAAGGCTTGGACAGACGGTTATCAAACAACGGCGCTGTACAGGTCGGCCAGAAAAAAACTATCTGCCCCATCATAGGCAGAGTGAGCATGAATATGATCACGATTGATATATCTTCCGTCGAGAATCCGTTCGTCGGTATGGAGGTCATAGTCGTGAGCGACAATACCAGCGATCCAAACTCGATCCAATCTATAGCAAAAAACTGCGAGACAAACACTCACGAAATGGCCGTCAAAATTCCGGCTCACCTGAAGAGAGTGATAGTCTAATAAAGTCAGATTTTGGTGTCTTTATTGTACCAAGTTAGAACCTATTTCCAAAACAAATGATGTCGCGCGCTCCGCGCGCGTGGTGGCTTGAAACTGAATCGTACGCTCGGACAAAGCCCCACGCACTGGCGAGTACGCCAGCAACCCCGAAAGAAAAAACACTCCTTGCATTTCTGATTTGGCGGGGGTGGAATT
>ERZ1292632.1405-Hain-H43-01um-R2-1405-length-23355-cov-5_pt1 | contig 23355 bp, 33 predicted proteins | sample MGYA00564407_ERZ1292632 | MGnify/ENA primary metagenome ERZ1292632 (study PRJEB36523, sample SAMEA6512637) | groundwater metagenome | collected 2019-01-08 | study: AquaDiva: Metagenomics assemblies of 32 groundwater samples | reverse complement strand
AGACAATATAATAAGAAGTATACCTCTAAGTTTACCCATTTTATAACAAGAGAGAGAGTTTAAAAATATTTCTGTATTTTTATTGAGAAGGAATTACTCTTCTTTTAGGCAATGCAAACCCAACAATTAATAAAAAAACTCCCAGCATGACAAAGATAACACTGGTTGTATTCTCAACATTCAAACTAGGAAAAAACGAAGGCAGCACCCAAACATAAAGGAAAGTCACAACAAGCACAAGAAATCCTAGCTTGGTTATGAAACCCATTTTATAAAAAATGAGATAGGATTTAAAAATATGTTGTTATTTTTATCAAGATGTTAACTCCAGAACAATCGGAAAATTTTAAGAAACAGCTGATAGAGCAGATAGAATCATCTTTTCCTGAAGACAAGAAGGAGTTTGCAATCTCGCAGATAGAATCAATGGATTCCGAACAGCTTGAAAAATTCCTGATAAAGAACAGGCTTCTTAAAAAAGCAGGGGCAAACACAGGCGTTGGGCATTGTGTCTTCTGCTCAATTGTTTTCGGAGACATAAAATCGCACAAGATAGCAGAGAACTCAAAGGCAATCGCTGTTCTTGAAATAAATCCTGTTTCCAAAGGCCATGCAATAATAATCCCTAAAGAGCACATCACATCTGAAAAAGAGCTGCCCCCACAAGTATCTGAGCTTTCTAAGAAAGTTTCTTCACTCATAAAGAAAAGATTAAAGCCACAAGAAATAAAAATTGAAAACTTAAATATTTTAGGACATGAATTCATCAATATTATTCCGGTTTATGATGGTGAATCAACAAGTGAAAGAAAGCCTACGTCTCCTGAAGAACTCGAAGATTTACAAAAAATTCTTAAAAAAAGATCTTCTAAAGGACAGGTTCAAGTTAAAAAAAATTTAATAAAAAGTATCTCGAGAAAAATAGAGGAAAGATTTTGGTTACCAAAAAGAATACCTTAATCCAAAAAAGCCATTAATCCACAGGTAAAACAGAACCAAGAGGCTTATAAGAAAAACAGGAGTGAATGGAATTCCTTCTCTTATCATTACTTTTTTGTGTTTTTTTCTCAGGAAAACGATTTCTTCCTTCTTCAGGCCGCCCCAGTCTGCCTTTATTGTTTTGCTTCCAATCAGAACATCTTTGTAAAGCCAGTCTCCTTCCCTTAGCTTGCTTGCATCTACTGTTTTTATCATAGAAGTCTCATCTACTGCCTTGGCATAGAAATAAAAATAAGGGAAAATGAAAACTAATATAGCAATAAAAACCATGTACAGACTTAGGTATCCTAAGATAGCTAAAACAACACTGAAGAAAGTGGATAAGATAAATACTCTCTTATTTAATTTAAACTGCTTTTTGAATTCTTTCTTGAATTTCCCATAGTTTTTTATGCACAGGCTTAAACTTGCTATCAGGCTGTAGATAGCCCCTGCCAGAAGAAAGATGATAAAAAAGTATAGAAAAGTTTCAAGATTATCATAAAAGTTTTTAGAAAATGGAAGAACTGCCCCGAGAGCAATCAGCAGTTTGGCATCTCCACCTGCAAACATCTTTCCGTAATAAAGCAGGTTCCCCAATACAAAAAATATCGCAAGCCCGATGAGTCCCTGATAAAGGAATTCAAAAGTTCCCGCAGAAAACAGGGAATAAAAAAGCCTGAATCCGAGTGCAAAAACTATCAGGGAAAAATTCAGCCAGTTTGCTATTTCCCTTGTTTTAAGATCCTGAACAACGGCAAAGACAATCCACACTAGAGCTAAAACAAATAAAAATATTGCTTCAAACATAAAGATATTTAGTAAAGATTATTTAAAAACTTAATAGAAAATCAATGTTAGCCAAGAAGGAATTATTTATTTAAGGGTATTATATCGGTCTTCAGAAGCTCATTTTACAAAGCTCTTCTCCACCACTCTCTGGCTTCCGCCTTTCCTGTAGGGGTGCTTCTTTTTCTCCCTTCTTTTGTCTTTCCTTTTTGTCCTCTTCTCAGAAAAGCCGTAGTCCATGGCAAGGTAAAGAGCAATGCTGTTTAAAAAAGTTGAGATTTAATGTTATAAAAAATCTTATAAAATATATTGATGTCTAGTATGAATTGCTCTAGAATATCTTATCTTTACTGGGGTTGAGGACATTCAATTGATGGGCATTCATCTATTCCATACTTACTATAATCATCTGGCGTAGTGGTTGTTGCAAAAAAGTAGCAAGTCTTGGTCACTGATTTCTGTGCTTTGTCATCTGCGTCAGCGGGAAGGTCTTCAGCCTTCAAAGTTCTTGGAGAAGTGCAGTAACTATATTGGTTGTTTGTGGCACATGCAGCAGCGCAATTGGTCTTTATGCTTTCAACATTGTTAGTTGAAAAGAAGAATGGAAATACTCTATCCCAGCCCATAGTAAAACCTAAAATAACAACAACAAGGATTACTAATCCTATGATAAGGCCTATTATTGTGGCAGTTGACATCCCTTCCTGCCCCCTACGATTTCTTGGAAAGAAAGCGTTGTTCACCTTTTTATTCCTCATATCAGACCAAGGGTTATTTTGTTTAAAAATGTTTTTGTTTAAGGCCATGGAAAGCTAACTGATATGTCAGATTGTTGGATAAGAATATTTCCCTGTGAATCTTCCTTAAGGTTCAAAAGAGTTTTTATCTGCTCTTTGTCATAGCCAAGGTTTTCATAAAAAGAGATTCTTTCCTTAAGGAGACTTGCCGCTTCAATAGTATTGATGACTGGGAAACTATTCTTCACAGAGTTATTTGATACGAAAAAACTTAGTATTGCAAGGATGCATACTAAAAAAACTCCTACCACAAGAATCACTATTGGTATGTCTCCGCGCTTGTTAACTATTTTTTTCTCCATTTTATTATTTGAATAATGCCATTAGGATAGCCTTATTTTCTTTTAATTTAATCGCCTCTAAGACCTTTCCAGGTACAAATTCCACCATCGTTTGCTCGAAATTTGAATCCACCCCTACGGAAATCTCCTTGTATTCCCCACCATAAAATTTCTGAAATATGCTTTTTTCAAGATTTCTGTTAAACTCATTCAAATCTCCCTCTTTTTTTACCTGTTCATAAGTAGAGATTTCTTGTGCATCCTTTGTTAGAAGATATGAAAAAAAAGATTTTGAAGCCACTATATCTGTTGTCTTGTAGAAATCGAGTTTTTTTGATTTTCCAAAGGCGAACTCTGAAGCAAATAAAGAAACTGCAAGAATGAGAATTATGATAACGGTCGCAACTATCCATGTTATTGTCGCCCCAATCTGTCCTCTCTTTTTATTGTGCATTTTTTTCTGTTTTTCTGATTATAGAAAGAATGTCTGCCTGGTATTGCCTGTTGCCTTTATCAATAACATAAAAGCTTCTCTTAAGGCAAAATGGCAGTTTTTCTCCATTAAGATCGCAGAAACTCTTAAGTTTAGAATTTCCGGCATTAGCCTCAAGCACTTTTTCCTTTGAGGAAAAATCATTTAAGATTAGTTCAATGTAATATTGCTCTTCTGTTCCATAAGAATCTTCAACATCAAAATTAATGCTACAACTTCCAGGAAAGCCATCCTTAAATTGCGGTTTCAGGACTTCCTCTTTAAGATAGCCTGCTTGTGAAATGCATTTTGCAACCTTGTCTGTAAGAAGGTCTGCCTCAATCTGCCTTACATCATAGGGCTTCCCATAAAAAGAGGCAGTCATGTAGACTACAGCAGCCGCAACTATGAAGAGTATGACAAACCAATAGACAGAGAGCATTTTTTCAGTTCCTGTTTTGTTTTTTATTGTTAGGCTCATTTTCCGCTTATCACAAAATAATATTCTTTTTTAGTTAATGTATCAAAATTTGCATTGGCCTCAACATCATTGAAGAAAGAATAATCATATCCTTTGCCTTCTTTTAGTTTTACAGATACTAAATTTCCCGTGATTTTAACAATCTCGCCTGCAAGAAAATTTTCTTTCTCTGCCGCATTTATCGCATCTTCCATGTTAAGATGTATCACCATTCCGGGTTCTGCAGCATCTATCATTAAAGCTATCTGTTTTGCATATTTTTCCTCTAGAACAGCAGTGCTTCCTGTCTTGGAAAAAAGGAAAACCAGAAGGATTGCAATGAATGCCAAATTAAGAACAATAAAGATTATGTTTCCTGTGAGAATATTTGTGTCTCCTCTTTTTCCTATCTTTCTCATTTTATGCTTTATTAACAAATTCATCACATTTAAGTTGATCGTAGTTATCTTTGTTTTGTTCCAATATTATCGGGGGTTGATAGTCTGGATTTATATACAATCTGACAAAGGGAGTATAACTCCAGATGCTATCCTTAGTTATTGCTGTCAAAATAAAGTATTGTTTATTTAATTCAAGATTATTATTCAGATAATCTTCGGAAAGAAAGTCAAGATTATTTTCTGAATAAAGATATTGTAAGTAAGTCTGGGATTTTATTTTTTGAGTTGTTCTCAGATAATTGTAAAATTCTGCATAAGATATCGTTTCTTCTTCTTGAGGGATATCTTTAAAATTAACTAAGGAACAAACAGCACATGTAATAGCGGTTCCACCCTCTCTTGGATTTGCCCTAAAGTCAATCTTACCTTCTCCAAACTGCCACCAGCATGAAGACATTTCATCAGCTAAAATTTTCATTATCTCTTCTTTATTTTTTGGATCAACAACAAATTTCTCTGATGCTGTCACTTCACAATCTCCACCGCCCGAAACGCACAGATAGCTAGTTTTGCAATCAATAGAAGACACAAAATCACCAAGAGGCTTATCTCTTAAAACAAGAGAATTTCTGCAGATTTCAGCATCGGTCGTTCCTCCAAGATTAAGCCTAAAAATCAAAAGGAGGATTATGATAAAGCTCGCTATAAGAATTATCATCCCGATTAACATTTTTCTTTCCATTTTACATCACTCCAAGTTTTTTCAGCAGAAAATATACTCCCAACAGGGCAACTGCAAAGAAGATTATCCATACCGCATATGTTATAAAGTCCTCTAAGTCCATTTTAAATTTTAAAATCCACCGCCTCCGCCAGCTTGTTCTGTAACAAGACTTATTTTTTTATTTGTTTGGTCTATGTTAAGTGTTATTGGAGGATTTTTTATCTGGATACTCTCCTCCTGGAAAACTTCGGTTCCTCCTGGCAGGAGTCTTAATTCTCCAACTGTTTCAAATTTTTGAGCATTATCCAGGCATACCCACTTTTTATCGCAGCTATCTGCATTATCTTCCTCACATATGCATATGCAGTTCTCCCATCCAAGATTAGAGCATGAACCAGGGAGTCGTCTTTCTATTTTGTTGGGATTCAAAGGGTCTGTGGCCTTAAAATTGTGGGGCCATGCTCCAATCCACCATCCTTTAGGATTGTAGATATCAACCCTTTCTTTTCCGGAATTTATTTCAGACACCAAAAAATTTAGGGAAGATTTTGCCTGCTCTAATTCCTGTGACTTGTTGGTAGAGAGATACAATGCTACCAAAAGATAAACCAAAAAGCCAAGAGCAATCACCGCTACAACCAGTTTTAATGTTTCTTCTGCCAGTAGAAATCCTTTTTTATTTTTCATTTTATTTCAAAATTCCAAAGATGGCTTTTGCAGGCTCTCCTCCGAGGCCCCTAAAAAAGTCTATGACATAATCCTTGAAAAACAGGGAAATTCCTCCGATAACTAAGACAATAACGACAACTGCAACAATCCACTTTATCAGATTCTCTTCTATCAGCATTTTAACGTTTTATTGTTTCACCGAAAAATATCCTTGATTTTTTCTATGAGTAAAATGCCCTTCTCCCTTAATATGAATATGGTAATCATAAGCACGACAAGAACAGCCAAGGCTATTGCCCACAGTGGTAGAGTTTCAGTGACAAGGCCTCTTTTGTCTTTTTTACTGCCACTTTCGTATCCAATCAGTGATGCAATCAGATATGATATTACTAATAAGATAATTATGGGTAGAAACAATCCGCCAATTAAATCAGGTAGTAATGAATAAGGTAGCAATAAATGAATAAGATTTGTGGTAATTTCTTGTGGGCAGGGATTTTTAAAACACTGCACTCTTGCCGGGATTGTAATTGGTATCGTGAATAAAATGATGTAAAGTATAACAAAGGTTATCACGAATAATATTAATTTGAATTTTGTGGGTTTGAGTAACTCACTTAATTTCATACATCTTCACCTCTATAGTTTCTCATATTCAAAGAAAATCCATAATAGTTAATAAATGTTTTTAGCGAGGAGAGTCAACGGGAGAATTATTTTTGTTTTCTGAAAAGACTAGATAATCCCATTAAGATGAAGCTTATTCCAATTATAGGTAAGAAATATTGGGACAAGACTCCCGCATTGGTTGGAAAGGCATCACTGAAAAATCTTATATAAACAATTCCTGCACCAATAAGAAGATAAAATAAACCTATGCCTTTTCCCATTTCAATCAGTATAAATCCAAATTAATAAAGTTAACTAATAATAAATGTGGATTAAGGAACCAATCCTCCGACAACTATGGATGTCAGAACAAACAGCATTACAACTGCCAGAAATGCAGTGATGAAATAAAGCATCATTGCGCTGGTCAGGTTTCTTCCTGTTTTATTTGTTCTTTCTAATTTGTCTTCTCCGGAATCTATCGTGACCAAAGCCCGTGTGAGTATGAAAACTATCTCAATGAGGTACAATCCTATTATTATCTGCAAAAAGTAAGGTGGGATCATTGAAGTCACATCAAAGATATTTATTATGTTTCCAAGATTTCCCAAAGCCTCTGTTCCCTGGCCGCTCAATTCGCTTAATTTTAATCTTGTAAGAATAGAAGTTATCATCGCCGCAAGGCCAACGACAACTCCTGAAAGAAGAGGAGCAAGGAAAGTCATGTTGGATTTCATGTCAGAGATGACTTCTGCCAAAAGGTCCTTGAGCCTGGAGGTTATCTTCTGCAAATTTTTAACATACTCTGATATGCTCATGAGGCTTAAGGCTGCAATCTGCAGCCCTTTTTTCGAAGCTTCTACAAGGATTTTCATGCTCGTGGAAATTAAATCAGAGGGATAATAGACGACTGCTCCCCTTTTTGTGTCAAAAATCGCCCTTTCCACGCTCATTCCCATCTGCCGTATGTTGTAATTCACCCTCATGAAGAAATCTTCTGTTTGCAAACCGCGGGAAGATTCTGCTATTTTTCCGAATGCTATTTCCGGGGGAACTCCGTTTCCTATCCTGTTTCCAAGCTGGAACAAAGAATTGTTAAACTCAGTTTCAAGCTGATTGGTTTTTTCCCTTTCAATTATCATCTCCTTTGTTTTCTCTTTGTAAGAAAGTGAAAAAAACAGGGCAATTCCCAAAGGTATGAGCATGCTTAATAACAATGCTCCAATTCCAAGAGGTCCTGCGCTTTGTCCATTGCCCATGTCCACAAAACCAAAAATCTTATCATCTCCAAAAAATCCCAGTCCTATCTGGGAAAATGTATAATCTTTCTGCAAGCCAAGCATCTCGGGAAAAGAAGTATACTGAAAAATAAATGGTAAAAATCCTATTACTAAAAGCGGCAGAACAAGGATAAATGCCTTGAGGTATGGTGCCTTGCTCTTATATTTTGGATAAAGGGGATTTCTTTCGAGAAGAGAGGATTCTCCGTGGCCTCCTGGCCTTAAAAACAAAACTTTGTCAGTCAGGTAAAAAACGAAAAACGGAATTATAAGATTAAAGAGTATGAAAATATGGACCCAGTTTAACAATCCCCCCAACATTGCCGTTGCCAATGGAAGAAGCGCAAGCCCAAGAGTTGGTAATACGACGCCAAGCATGTAAACGTTTGTCAACGGGCTTTTAACATTATGCGTGAATCTTAGCATTTTGTCATAAACTCCATCTAAGACGACTTTCAATGCTTTCTCCAGGGTTGCAATCCTGTGCGAGTTGTCGGGTTCAAAAAGACTGCTTTCTATGAGGTGGAATGATTCTATAAACTCGGAAGAATAATCCCTCCATGTTTCAAGATAATTATCAAGGCTGTCTTTAATGCTGGAAAATCTGCCTACCTGAACATCATAAAAAACTTTTTTGAAATCAAGGGCAAGGGGATATTCCAAGTGCTCTGAGGCAAAGGCTACTGCTCTTTCAAGATTTGGCGTATGTCTCATGTAAACGACGATGTAAAGTATCGAGGGAACCATCTGGCTTGAGGCCTTCAAACGCCAAGAATTCGCAAGCCTTGCGGGGTATCCGCTAACAAAATAAAAAACAAAGAAAGAAAATATGACTGCAAGGAAAAAAAACAAAACAGGAAAGCCCGTGAATCCTCTTATGAAAAAAACAGACAAAGATATCAGAAGCCCGAGGAAGAGAGTTCCAAGAAATGCCATGATGCTTAGAGTCAAGGGCTGCCATGGCTCCAGGTCAAGATGAGCTATGTCTAAAGATTTTTTTATCTTTAAGGCATCTTTTTCAGCGACTTTCAGCTTTATTATATTTCCAAGACTTTTTGCCCAGCGCTCGTATTTTGAAACTGGGGGCGACATCTCGTCCTTGAATTTTAAGTAGGACTCGCTCTGTTTATTTTCCTGAATTCCCAACTGACCTTCTATCTTGCTGCCGTATTTTTTCAGAATTTCCTCAACATCATCGCTCATTTTGCCGACCTCTTTTTATATTTACCACAATATTTGTCGCCACTTTTAACCGATGAAGTGAAGAATGAAATCTAATTAATAAATGTTAAGATTTCAGCGTATTTTCAAGGTGAATAAGGGAAATGCCGCCTATGACTATTGCATAGAAATAGAAAATAACTCTTGTCAGCAGGGAGACAATTATTGCTGTTTCAAGATCAACTCCTGCCAGTGAATAAAGAAATATCATAAGGCTTTCAATCAAACCCACTCCTCCTGGAGTCGGAAAAAACACTCCTGCAAAACTTACAAGGCTAAAGACAACTATGACTAATAAGAAATTTATCTTGATTCCAAGCGACAAGAACAGGAAATAGGAAACAAAATAATTCAGTATCCAGTAAATTATAGAGAGAACAATTCCCAGAAAGAGTATCTTTTTTGTCCTGAGAGTTCTCTTAAATGCTCTTGTAAAATCACCTATATGTTTTCCTATTCTTTCCTGAAGTTTGGAATTCTTCTTAAAAGGATTTAACCATGAAATCATCCTGGATTTTTTTAACACAAGATAAAGGCTTGTTTTTGTTTTTCTCATGCTAAAAATAGGGATTATGATTGAAACAATAAAAATGAAAAAGAGAAAAGCCTGAAGAACAACCTCGAATTCTCTGGGAAGAGGCATGAATGTTACGAGATAAATGACTGAAAAAAATATGAAAAGTAACAGAGAAAGGATGTGGATTATCTTGTCGGCAAAAATCACTCCGAAAGTTTTTGAAACCGGTTTATTGTACTTCAGCCCAAATGCATAGGCTTTTGGTGGATCTCCGCCTATCTGGGCACTGGGAAGGACTGTATTCAAAAAAAAGCCTGCAAAAACAGTTTCGATAAGAAACATATAGTCTGGCTTCAGAAGCCAGCGGAAAAAATAAAAATTCCTGATTGAAAATATAAAAAAAGTTATGAAATATGAGGCAAATGCAAGAAAAAGATAAAGGCCATCTGCCTGGCTCAAAGAATCATAAGCTTCCCCCAGATCTATGCTTGTAACGATGTAAGCAGCCAATCCCAGCACTGCTGCAATAAAAAAAATCCTGATCCATATCTTCATTTAGATTTTCCTCTTTTTTATCTCCTGCTGAAGCCATTTCTGCCAGGCAGGAAAAACCTTTTCTCCAAGAGGCAGTCCTATCTCTTCCCTTACTTCATCAGATATCCTATGAAAGGCATGGTTAGCCTTCATATTGAATTTCGCTTCCAAAAGCTTGAAATTCTTTGTCTTTTCTGCTGCATTGACTACTTCCTGCTTTATTCTTTGTCTCAGAAGGATATTGTCATAAACAGCGTCCCAGTTTCCTGCCCATCCTTTCACAGTAGAGGCTATGTCTTTGATTATTTCACTGTCTCCGTTGATTAAATCCTCTGTCGGTTCCAATGTATCTTTTTCAACATTGTACTGCAAAAGGTCCACAAAACCTTTTTCTTCAAGGGGATCTTTTTTCCAGTGCTTTCTCACTTCTGAAAGTCTTACAAGTCTTTTCCATGAATGCAGACCATCAGGAGTTTTTATTGGATTTGCAACCGCAATTATGTCTGTGGCTTTGAAACTTGTGATGGGAACGTCCAGGTCATTCACTACCCTATCAAAAACAGCATAAGGGCTTGCCCCATGGATTGTTCCGGCAACAACATTCGCAAGAGCGCCAACTCTCATGGCTTCGTAAAGAGCCTGTGCTTCAACGCTTCTTACTTCCCCTATTATCAGAGAGCTGTCCCCCAGTCTCAGGCTTGTCCTTATTCCATCGTCGGCAGAAACTTCGGTTGTTGTTTTCAGCAGCGCAGAACGCACTTTCATTCTGAGAATGTCATACTTTAAGTTTCTCAGCGATTCTACAGGCAGTTCCAGAGAATCTTCTATGACAATTATTCTGTATTTTGGGATTATTTCAAGCATCAGGCTTCCGAGAAGGCTTGTTTTTCCAGAGCTTCTTGTTCCTGCAACGAGCAATGTCCTGCTGCCATCTATCAAAAAACTCAAAAGTCCTGCCGTAAAAGAATCTATCATCTTGTTCTGGATGAATAATGGTAAAGTCCATGGTTCTTCTCTATGCCTCCTTATTGCATATGCTAAACCATCAGGACTCATTGGTCTCTGGATTATTGCTATTCTGGCTCTGATTGTTCCTATTTCAAGCTGGGTATCAAGGATTGGATTTGCCTCGTCCAAAGGCCTTCCAGAAATAAGCCTGAATTTTGCAGCCCATGAATCTGCATCTTCCTGGCTCGGGATTATGTTAGTAATGCACTCGTCATAGTCCTGATGCCTCACAAAAATCGGTATCATCGGTATAGGTGCATTAAGGGAAATGTCCTGGAGTTTTTTGTCCTGCAATAATACTTCTATAAGGCCAAAGCCTATGGTGTGCCGCACGAGAATAGTTGCAAGCCTGTTCAAATCCGAATATGTCACCTTTACTCCCTTGCTCTGTGCCAAATCCTGCAGCAAATCTTTGGAGATGTTAAAGAAAACCTGCCTTGTCCTTTCTGTATCTGTAAACTCTTCTGCTTTTGGCTGATGCTCTATAAGGACTTTTCTTGCGGTGTTCAGCAATCCAGAATGATCTTCGCTTAAATTATTTTCCGGTGGAAGGAGATGATATATAAGTTTGGGCTCTTCTTTTTTTCTCAATATAGTAACGAGAGAAACATCATGCTCCCCGTTTGATATTTCATACTGATTCACAATCTCTGCATCTTCGGGAAGGTCAGAGACAAGCCTTGTAAATATAAAATTAGGGATAACATCTGGCCTGAAAATTCTGGAATAGACATCCCTGTTTCCCTTGGTGTAATCAGAAAGATAAGGCAGTGCCCTCTGTATTATGAGCGTATTTTCCAGCAGGGATGATATTCTTTCAAGAAAACCGGTATAGCCTGCCTGATCACTGCTGTATCCTGGGCCAAGTTTTTCCGTAAAGATTTTAGAATTTATGATTATTTTTTTTATTTCCGCATAAGCTGCCAGAGGATCTCTCTTTAGAAGGAGGAGGAAAGAAAAAATTTCATTATATCTCTGCGAAAAAAATTGTTCTATGCTTCCTATTTTCTCCCTGTAAAGAACTTTTTCCTGCCTCATAAGATAAGTATAAAGCTGGGCAATCTCAAGAAGCATCGATGTCTCTTCAAGGTCATAGTTATAATTTTTTTGCTGTATAAAAATCACTCTTGAGACATTTGGGTTCTCCATCAGCGCATCTATTGTTCTTGCCATGACGTCTGCAGATTCAGCTATGCTTGGGATGTAAGGGGCACCCATGTAATCTATGTAAAGTATATCTTCCCCTCCTTCCCTTTTTATTTCGTAAGAATAGGCTTTTTTTTCCTGTTGCGGCTGCATTTTTCTTGGGATTTGTGGTTCTTATGTCTCTCTTTAAAGTAAAAAAGACGAGAAGTTTAAAATTCTTTGGTTTAAACCCTGAAAATCCAAACAAATTTAAAGCGGCAGGGGCTCTTTTTATTTATGGGGGGAATAAAAAAAGAGGGGTTCTGAAAGCCTTTAATTTTTATCATGGAAGAAGTTCAGGGTGGTATGGATCCCTTTTTATTGGATATCGCTGCAAGATTCAGGGACCTTGAAGAAAAAAACAGGATGTTGAGAGACAGGCTTCTTCTCATAGGCCAGAATCTCATAGAAACCAAGGAAAAAACAACCTCTGACATTCTTGAGATAAAGCAAGAGCTGGAAGTCATAAAGAAAAATATGGAAAGGCTTGTTTCGTTTCTTGAAACAGCATCTTCTGAATTTTCAAAATTTGCAAGAAAAGAGGATCTTGAAATACTTTCAAGGCAGGCTAAGATGTTCCGGCCTTTGGATATTTTAAGGAAAAAAGATTTAAAAAAATAAAAGATTTAGCTAAATAATCAGGTTATAAAAATTTTAAAGTAAAATGGGTGTTTTAGATCAGGTGATGGACCTAAGAAGAAGAGGGGCTTCTGACTCGGATATCGTAAGAGCTCTTCAGGAGCAGGGATTTTCTCCTCTTCAGATAAACGATGCACTAGGCAGAGCTCAGATAAAAAATGCAGTATCGAGTATTACAGGTATCGAGCAGGGAATGGAGCATTCTATCCTTAGTTCTGAAGAAGAACCAGAAAGACTTCCTCTGGAAGGATTGGAAGGCGGAACTCTCAGCGACATTGAACTGACTCCTCCAAGTCCAGGAGGATTTGTTCCTATTCCGAGAAATGTTACAAAAGAGATTTCAAATGGAAATGGAGGAATGTACAACCAGCACGACCAACAGGAAAATATGGCTTACTATCAGCCCCAGCAATACCGGCAATATGCGCAATATCAGAATATGCCTCAGGAAACCTATCAATATTCTCCTATGTCTGGAGCGCAGGCTATTGACACAGACACGATGATAGAGGTATCTGAGCAGGTATTTATGGAAAAAAATAAGCCTCTTCAGAAGAAGATCGATGATGTCGAAGAATTCAGGGCAATTGCTCAGACAAAGCTCGATCATATCTCAGAAAGGCTGAGAAAGATAGAATCAATAATAGACAATCTCCAGGCAGCTATTCTTGAAAAAGTCGGCGGCTATGGCCATGGGCTTGAGACCATGAAAAAAGAAATGAATATGATGCAGGATTCCTTCGGGAAGATTGTCGGGGATATGGCAAAAAAATCAGAGGAAAAACACCACCATATTCCACATCCGCAGCATCACGTCATTGTCCACAGATCAAAAAGAACGACAACGAGAAAGCATTCCAGGAAAAAATAATCTCTATTCTCTAAAATTTCTCTCTAATGGTGGAAATCCTTTTTTTGGCCCTGCAGAGCTTATTACCGTAAAGAAAATCACTATTATCACTATCCCTAGAAGTATGGATGGCCAGTTTGTATACCACCAATATGCAGAATACCATCCGAGATACCCTGATGTCTTGATTAAAACAGACAAGAAGGCGATTACTGATACTCCCAAAAGAATGTAATTAACAACTTTGTTATTCTCTGAGCTAAAGAAAAGTCCTACGAGTATTATAAGAGTTAGCAAGATAGAGAGAGCAACACCCACTCTTGGGAAAATTTCTGAGAAAAAAACAGGGACAAGGTCGAACTGCAGGGCAAGAAGGCCTATGACAAGGGCAATTACTCCATTCAGCCCTCTGTTGTCTCCAAAGACTTTTATCTTTGAAAGAATTCCAAAAACAACCGCAAAAATCAGAAGAAAGGGAAGAACATAACTGAAGACTCCAAGCTGTTCCCAATATGCCAGAAGATTTCCAAAATCACCACCATAGAATCCCCCGAACTGCAAACCCAAAAAGTGTTCTATCATATTACATTTTACCAAATATTCTTTAAATATGTTTCTCTGATTCAGTATAGAAACAGGTTTTTGAGATAACGGCGATTACCGATTAAATAGTTTTCCAGCACAGAATATGGGAAACTATTTTTGAAGAAAAGAGGATTCTTGATTAAATACATTTCTACAATAAAAAGATATTATTCACAAAGGACAGGTTATCATTTTTAGCCATCATTACTGGAATTTATCCTCTTTTTTAAAAATCTGACTTCACTTTATCTTGTTTCCAATAGAAATAAAATCTTCCTAACTGCTGCTTTTTCCGCCTCTTATTATGGCAACCATTGCTATTATAACGACAGCTATGAAAACAATGTTTGTAATGAATTCCTCGCTCCAGCTTGATCTGAACAGGAAATCAAAGAAAGATCCCTGAACTCCCAATGCCCATAAAGTTGCAAGAATGACTGCAATAACAATGACTATCCCTATAAAATATTTGAGCCCCTTATTGGCATCTTTAAATTGCAGACCATCTTTTCCAGAAATGAAGCCCCATAACAATAAAGCGACAAACATGACAACTACGGCAACAGTGAGGAACAAAATCAGATTTGCGACAACTAGCTTTGGATTAATGAAGCTTATAAAAATCAGGCCGATAATGAATGCTATGAGGGCATTCAGCTGTTTTTTTCCAGAACCAAAGACTTCTGTTTTCTCAAGAATTCCAAAAACTATGAAAAAAAGCAATAGAAATGGATAGGCAAAATTCACAAGAACCCAGTGCTGGAGTATTGTTTCAGGCATTTAAATCATAGGGAGCCAAGCCTTTTAAATATTTTTATGTTATGAAAAAATATTTGATGGGTATTTCAGCTTTAAAAACAGGGTTATTGGGGAAATCTTATGGAAAAGTCATCTTAAATTTATGAATTGTTTATGGTTTATGATTATTCCATTAAAATTTATCAAAAATCAGCCTGTTTCGTTCTCTTTTCAATTTTCAATTGCCTTTCTAAACTAAATCTCCGGGAACAGCTTCCTCTATCTCTGCTTCTATTGGGCTTGGAAGTGCTGCCTTGTTTATTATGAACACGTCGCTTATGGCCTTAACGAACTGGTGCGGGATTATCACTCCTCTTGCTCCGCCTATCAGTGATATGACGCTTCCTCCGACTTTTATCTTCCATCCGTCAATTTTATTGTCAACAAGATTTGCTTCTTCCACTTGCCCAAAAAAGTCTCCGGAATCGGTGAAAGCCTTCAATCCTATGACGTCAGTAATCTTCCTTACCCTCATAATAAAAATCAATCATACCGATTTAAATACTTTTCCATGATTTAATGTATATTAAAAAATTTGGGCAAATTTGAATAAATCCAGACAAAAAGTTTTTGCATCAAAAAAAGCAAGAAAAAAAGAGGAAAAGGAGAAGAAAATATGATAAAGCATAAAATAATAAACTTTATAAGAAATGCCGTCATTAAGTAAACATGCTTGAAAAAAAAGAAATAGGGACTTTTCTTGTTCTTACCTTAGTTCTTTCTCTGACAATAAGTGCTTTGAAAATAGATGCCTTCAAGAAAGTTTTTTTGGCTGTATTTCTGATTCTTGCATTAAACATCCTTGGGAAAAAAATAGCTGCCTTTTATCTTGATTCAGAGATAGAAATTAAGCCATGGCAGATAGAAAGATACGGCATCAAGAGCAGCGGCGAGTTTAAAAATCCTTTTCAAATCGGAATATTCCTTCCCGTAATAATTTCCTTGGTTTCCCTTGGAAGATTGTTCTGGATGGCCTCAATGGTATTTGACGTGAAGCCAAAGGCTTACGGTAACTCGCCAAAACGACACGGCCTTTATTCTTTTTCAGAAATGACTGAATCACATATAGGCCTGATTGCAGCAACAGGAGTTTTTGTAACCCTTGCCGCAGCTGTTATAGCTTATTTCCTCGGATTTCCGACTTTTGCAAGGCTCGGAGTCTATTTTGCTTTTTTTAATATGATTCCAATTTCAGATCTTGACGGAAACAAGATTTTCTCCGGGAACATTGTGATGTGGAGTTTCCTAGCTACTTTAGTTTTGATAGGGATAGGATATGCCTTCTTCCTTGTATAAAAAGAAAAGGCAAAAACAATAAAAGATATAATAAATAATATGCAGCAAAAAGAATTTCAGAAGCTTGAAGATTTGGAAGTTGGAAACACAATAAAAGCAAGTTTACCAATAATAGAATATGAAGGATTTCTTTATATGACTGGTTATAGTACACTTCATTCTGCAGGGAGAGAAGATATAACGTTTTTGGGAATTAGAAGAGATAAGAAAGAAGAGTATTGTATTCTTATCAATCCAAAAGAAGCAACAATAATAAATAATGTTATCACGCAGAAAAAGCTAATGCATCCTTTTATTTTGGTTGGAATTTTGTTTGGGGGGAGTGTCAAAAGATTGCCCAATGGAAAAGCAAACGAAATAAATGTAGACACATTACAGGAAACATTGCAAAGGCTTGACATAAGGATTATTCCTTTATCAAATCTTCCTGATAAAATAATTTCCCACCCTACATACAGAAATGCTTGTAGGACGCTTCAGGAGTTAATATAATATGGAAAACTCATTTAAGGAGAAAGGCATATTCTTGATATTGGCTGTTGTTGCATTTTTTACAGGTTTTCTTTTTGTTGACAGGGGAGGGATTTCAGGAAACACGATACTTGATGGAAGCTACCCTGTCAGCACTGTTTCCATGGTAGGCCTTGTTCTTGTCATCTGCTCCATCATTCTTGGGGCATTTGCCATAAGAAGTAAGTGATTTTTCTGATTTTTTAGAAATAAACCGATGAAATAGTGAATAATAATTTATTTTAATAAAATATTTATAACTTAAGAGATTTTTAGATAAAACTTTGATTATTAAGATAAAGAATATAAAAAACATTAAAAATGGAATTTTTAGAGGAAATATTGATTATTAATATCGCGGAGGATATTTTGGTCTTGAGAAGATAGTATATCCTAAACCAAGGACAGTAAAGAGGATTCCTAAAGCAGTGAAGGCAATATCGTCAAATGGTTCCAGTCCTTTTAATCCTGCATAAGTGAGTCCTACTCCTATAATCAAGAGAACAATCCCAATTCCTCTTCCCATCTTATAAATGAAGAGAGAGAGTTTAAAAATATTATGCTTCTTTAAAAGAAAACATCAAAAATGGAATTTTTGGAAAAAATCTCGCCAAGGGAATATCAGCAAAAGATTTTTGAGACCTGCACGAGAAAAAACTGCCTTGTTGTTCTCCCGACAGGATTGGGGAAAACAATGATAGCTCTTATGCTTGCTGTTGAGAGAATGAAGAAATTTCCAGGGGAAAAAGTTGTCTTCCTTGCTCCGACAAGGCCGCTTGCAGAACAGCACCTTTCTTATTTTAATAAAAATCTTCCAGAGCTTTTCGGTTCTCTGGAATTGTTTACTGGAGATGTTCCCTCGGAAAAAAGGCAGGAAATCTGGGAAACTGCAGACATAGTTTTCTCAACTCCCCAGTGCGTTGCCAATGACATTGAAAAAGGCCTTTACAATGTTGAAGATGTATGCCTTCTCATAGAAGACGAAGCCCACAGGTGTTTCAGGAATTACTCTTATAACTATGTTGCAAAGAAATATATAGAAACATCAAAACATTCAAGAATTTTAGGATTAACTGCTTCTCCTGGTGCAGACATAGGAAAAATCAAGGAAATCTGTGAAAATCTTTCAATAGAAGAGGTCGAACTGCGTACTAGAGAAAGCCCTGACGTTGCTCCTTATCTCCAGGAACTAAAATTTGAAAAGGTCATGCTTGAGCTTCCAGAGGAATATAAAAAAATAAGAGACGCCCTTCTCAGGCTTTTTAATTCCTATGTAGGCGAGCTGAGAAACAGGAAAGTTTTCTTTGGAATTCCGACAAAAACAGAGCTGATAAATTTACAGAAAAGGCTGATGCTCAGCATTCTAAGGGGAAATAAGAATTTCAATAATCTTCTGGCTTCGAGCGCCTGCGCACAGGCTGTAAAATTACAGCACGCCCTTGAACTGCTGGAAACACAAACTATTCAGGGGTTTAACAAGTATCTTAAGGAGCTTATGAACCAGGCTGCAAAAAAACAAAACAAAGGAGTCGTTCGCCTTGTTTCAAAACCTGAATTTAGTTTTGCATTTTCCTTGTCTTCAAAACTTTTAGCGGAGGAAAAAGAGCATCCCAAACTGGAAGCTCTCGGAAAAATAATAGAAAAAGAATTCCAAAAAAATGAAAAGGCAAAGATAATAGTTTTTTCCCAATTCAGGGAAACTGCAAGAATAATCTGCAAGACTCTTAACAGCCTGAATGGTGTAAAAGCTAAGATTTTTATAGGGCAGGCGAAAAAAGCTGTTGTAGACAGTGTTTCCAAAGATAAAGAAATTTTAGGATTGAGCCAAAAAGAGCAAAAAAAGATAATCAATGAATTTTCTAATGGAGAGATAAATGTCCTCTGCGCAACAAGCATATGTGAAGAAGTCATTGATATACCATATGTCAACTTCGTTTTTTTTTACGAGCCTGTTGCTTCTGCAATAAGGGCTATCCAAAGAGCAGGAAGAACAGCAAGATTGATGAAGGGAAAACTGATAATGCTTATAACTAGAAAAACAAGGGATGAGGCTTATTTCTATGCTTCAAGAGCAAAAGAGAAAAAAATGCATTCTGCAATACATTCCATAAAGGAAAAACTGAAAAACGGGGAAGAGGAGGATTTTCAAAAAACCCTGAAATAAAAAGCCTAAAAGTCAAATGAAAGCAAATCAAAGATTTTCATTCATTCGTCCAGGAGCCAAATGAAAGAAATTTTCAATATTTTTTCAAGAAAGAAGTTTCCTGAAAAAGAGAAGGAAAAACCAAAAATAGTTGTTGACTACAGGGAAAAGAATTCCCTGATAATTCCGGAACTGATAAGCCTTGGGTTTGATGTTGAAGTAAAGGAATTAAAGGTGGCTGATTATCTGGTAAAGGGAACAGCCATAGAAAGAAAAACCGTTTCTGATTTCATCAGCTCCATGAAAAACAGAAGGCTTCTGAAGCAGCTCGAAGAATTGCAACAATATGAAAGCAGGCTTCTAATAATTGAAGGAATAGAAGAGCAGGAGATTTACTCTGAAGATTTTTCAGAAAAGGGTTTTGGAATGCATCCAAACTCGGTAAGGGGTTTCCTTCTGTCTGTTCTCCTTAATTACCGCGTTCCGATAATTTTCACAAAAAACCATGAAGACACGGCAAAATTTATTTCTGTTCTGGCAAAAAAAGAGACAAGAGAATCGCCATTAAACGCCACAAAAAAGGTCCGCAGCATAGAAGAGCAAGCCCAGTATATTATTGAGGGGTTTCCAGGAATAGGCCCGAAAACCGCAAAAAAATTGCTAAAGAAGTTCAGGACAATAAAGAATGTAATCAATGCCTCGGCCGAGGATTTAAAAAAAGAGATAGGAAAAAAGGCCGATAATATTTTAAGAATTATCGAGCAGAAGCATTATTAAGAGAAATTTTTAAGAAAATAGTCAACATTTATAGGGTAGTTTCCTCTTCCTATAAAGACATCTACATTCTCCCCTACTCTTTTAAAATATTCAACAAATTCTTCTTTCGTAAAATTTAGGATAGTCTCGTTAGAACCTAGCAGCCCTATTACTCTTTTATGATGATTTCCTTTCATTTCTCTCAGAAAGTCTTCGGCGAGCATTGCGACTAATCCTTTAATTTTTTCCTTAACCTCTTTTTCGAGCTGTGAAGGTTTATCAGCGATTTCCACTTTATAAAAAAAGTTCAGATGTATTTAAACATTTATTGTTTTTTTAGGTAGTAAGTGCCAAGAGTTTCATAAACAGGCCCATTTGATGTTAAAGTTGATTTTTTAAGATTAAAACTTTCTACCTCAAAGCCCAATCCAGAGGGAATCTTCATTTTTTTAAGGTCGTTCAGAAATTTTTCTTTGCCCTTGATTTTTTTTGCCCTTGCAATGGTCAGATGGCTCATGAATCTTTTTTCCTTTTCAAAAATGCCTGAAAGTTCTTCATCGATAGATTTCTGCAGCTCTTCACAGCTGTCAAGTTTTATCCATATTATCTTTATGTTGTCTGGGGAAAAAACCCCTATCTCCGAGATTTTTGTTTTAAAAGTCTCAAAATTAATTTCCTTAAGCCTGTTTTTAACTTCAGATAAGGTCTTCTCACCTATATTGCCCAGAAATTTAAGAGTTAAATGAAGGTTCTCTGTTTCTGTGAGTTTCCCTTTGAATTCCGGAAGCGTTTGCTGAATTCTTGCTACTTCCTTTCTGATATTTTCCGGCAAATCTATAGAAATAAAGGTCCTTACAACATTCATTTTTTTCTGGACTCTATTCTGTCAAGAATGATAAGGTTCAAAAAACCCAGGAATGCTATGAATCCGACGATGAAAAATAAAACCCTGAATCCAAGGACATGAGCTGCCTCTGCCCCAAGAAAGGCTGCGAGAGCTGTTCCGGCACCCACGGCAGTGCTCCATAAAGTATATTCAAAGCCCTTATGTTTTTTGTCTATGTATGTTGTAAAAAGTGTGAACCATGCAGGATAGGCAAGCGCTGCTCCAAGCCCGTAAACAGCCTGGGCAATAAAAATAGTATAAACGCTATGAGCGAAAAAATAGATGAATGGAACAGTGATTATCAAAAAAGTTCCTGCCAAAAGAGAGCGGGTCTTATGCTTTTCTTTATCGATAAAATATCTTGATAAGGGCAATTGGACAGCGGATTTTACAACTAAAAAGATTGTCGTAGAAAGTCCTGCAGTGATCAGGGTTCCTCCAACAAGATTTTCCGTTATGAAAACAGCAAAAATAGGGCCTATGAGCCCGAAACTGCTCAAGATGAGTACGTCTGAAAGTATAAGCAAAGCCAGCTTTTTATGGACGAGTTTCATACTTTATTTAGAAAAAAGTAATTTATAAATTATGTGAATTCTGACAAAATCTTTGACCCTAACTTTACCGTTGTTTCAGCTCCAGTTTTTTCAGAATTTATCTCAACAATGTCTATTGCCTTAAGGCTCTTTACCCTATTCAGTCTTTGAATCAGGTATAAAAACTGTCTGCTAGTCAGTCCTCCGGGCTCCAAATATCCAGTAGCCGGAGCAAATGCAGGATCAACAACATCTATGTCTAAAGAAAGGTAAAGTTCTTTTTGATTGGAAAACTCCATTATTGTATCACACGTGTCTGCAATATCTTCCATAAGCTGATTCATTCCTATGACTCTTATCCTGTTCTTCGATAAGAACTCTGTTTCAGATGGGTCTGAATTTCTTATTCCAACAAGAAGAATATTTTCTGCAGGAAATCCATATTTAACGAGTGATCTAAGCCATTCTTCGTGTGTGGGTGTTTTGGAATCCTCGGGAACAGCAGGCATGCAGTCGGGATGCGCATCAAAAACAATCAGGCAGGGATTTTTTCCTGAAGCCCGGCAGTAATCAAAAAAGGCCTTCCCCAAGGAGTAGCTTACTGAATGATCTCCACCGAGGAAAATTGTTTTTGGCTGAATTTCAAAAATTTCAAGGGCGTTTTTATATATGAGATGATTTGCTCTTTCCAAATCAGAATTATCCAGATGAATCTCTTCAAGATCCAGCAATCTTACATCAATGGGTTTTCCCTGCTCATTGCTGAAAATTTCCTTGAGGGACTCCAGAACTGCATTTCCTGCTTTTTCGCATCCCTTTGTTTTTCCCAAACCATTTATGCCGGGAACCTTGACTATGAGCATGAAATCCAACAGAATGGGATATTTTTAAATCTGATTATATCTGGCTATTCCGGAACAAGGGCAAAAAGGCTGTAATTCTTTATTTTTGCAAGATTTCTGACATCTTTTAGCCTTACTTCTCTAATTTTCTTTTCAAATTCGTAAAATTCCTTAACATCTCTGTCAATTTCATAAAAAAGAAGATGATTCATCTGCGTTTCCGAATTTTCCATGGATATTTTATAATTCCCTATAAGCTGATTTTTGGTTGAGTCCAACTCTTCTTCTGTTAATTCGTTAGACACCTTTTTGAATTCATCAAGGATGATATTTTTGTTTTCTTCCACTTTTTCCTTCGTGGTTCCAACATAAATGTAATTATATGAAAAATCTTTGTTTGCGTTGGTATCTCCAAAAATAGCATAGGCAAGGTTTCTTTTTTCTCTTATTTCCCTAAAAAGTCTGGATGACATTCCATAAGCCATTATAGCCATCAATACCTTTGAAGCATACACTTTCTTGTCTGTTGAGAGGGGGGAATGGAATGCGAAAACCAGATTCGCCTGGTCTATTCCTTTTCTTTTTTCTATTTTCTCCCTATTTTTTAGGATTATCTTTTGTTTATTTATCCGCGATTTTCCCTTCCCAAAATTACTTTCCGCAAATTTTACGATTTCTGAGAAATCTGCATTTCCAACAATGCAAAGAATTGTATTATCTGGATGGTATGCATCTTGAAATCTTTTAACAAGTTTTGTTCTGTCAATAGGATTCATGGTTTCATAATTGCCTATTAGAGGAATTCCTAAAGGTTTTTCATATAGGAGTCCCTGTATCTGATCGAGAACATATCTTTGTGGATTGTCATAATCCATTTTCATCTCTTCAAAGATAACTTTCCTTTCTTTTTCCATTTCTTTTGAAGAAAAAAGAGAGTTTTTTACCATATCTGTTAAAACATTTAGGGCTATGTACAACTTGTCTGAAGGCATTTTGCACCAGAAAGCAGTTATTTCTTCATCTGTAAAACCATTCATGACTCCCCCATTTTTTTCTATTTCTTGAGAAATCTGGGATGATGTCCTATTTTTAGTCCCTTTGTAGAGCATGTGCTCTATAAAGTGTGAAATTCCCCTTTCAGATGCAGATTCATTTACTCCCCCATATCTAAAAGCAATTCCAATACTTACAATGGGAAGGTTTCTCTTCTCAAAAAGGATGGTTAACCCATTTTTCAGGACTTTTCTATAAAATTTTCCAGGCATTTGATAAATAAAAGAGTCAGGTATTTAAAGATTAACCAAAATTTTTCTCCAAAACAATATACCTTTCGCCGGCAATCTCAAAGTCATCAATAATCCTGAATTTCTCCCGGATAAAGTTTGTTATCCAGTTTCTTTTTGCCTTAAACCTTTTTCTTTTTGTCATGCTCTCTGTAGCAAAACTTATTGCAATTCGGTCTGTTATGGGGGATATTGCAGACAAGAGTTCCTTGGAATAATCTCTTTCCAACATTTCCAAAGAATCAAGAGTTTTGAATAAAAAAACCACTATTGGTTTCTTGACTTTCCCGATGATTTTTTTTATTTCTT
>ERZ1292632.509-Hain-H43-01um-R2-509-length-42375-cov-9_pt3 | contig 23402 bp, 21 predicted proteins | sample MGYA00564407_ERZ1292632 | MGnify/ENA primary metagenome ERZ1292632 (study PRJEB36523, sample SAMEA6512637) | groundwater metagenome | collected 2019-01-08 | study: AquaDiva: Metagenomics assemblies of 32 groundwater samples | reverse complement strand
GATATAATCCGGCTTATTGGGATAAAGACAGGAATAATCCGGTGAATTTTTAAAAGAATTATGAATAATATCCGTAACTTCGTAATTATCGCCCACATCGATCACCCCGTACCAAATCTCAAAGATTTTTACATTTTTAAAGGAAATTAAGAAAGCGAAGCCGCCTAACGGCTTTGTCCCTCAATCTTAGTAAATTACTTTTTAGATTGGTGCGGGGCGAGACGAGGTGAAAAAGCGTAACTTTATTTTTATGGATAAAATAAGAAACTTCTGTATTATCGCTCATATCGATCACGGTAAGTCCACTTTGGCCGACCGTTTTTTGGAAGTGACCGGCACCATCAATAAAAGAGACATGAAAGAGCAGGTTTTGGACCAGATGGATATTGAGCGCGAGCGGGGAATTACCATCAAGCTCCAGCCGGTCAGGATGAATTATTTGGGATATGAATTGAATTTGATAGACACGCCCGGCCACGTGGATTTCACCTATGAGGTCTCTCGCAGCTTAATGGCGGTGGAAGGCGCGTTATTACTCGTGGACGCGACCCAGGGCGTCCAGGCGCAGACCTTGGCCAATTTGTATTTGGCTTTGGAACACGATTTAACGATTATCCCGGTTGTTAATAAAATTGATTTACCCAATGCCCAGCCGGAAAAAGCGGCCGAAGAAATCGCTAAAATTTTAGGTTGTCCGAAAAATGAGGTTTTATTCGCTTCCGCTAAGACCGGTGAAGGGGTGGAGGAAATTTTGCAAGCGGTAATCAGTCGCGTGCCGCCGCCCAGCCAAAAAGCCGAGGAGAATTTGCGGGCGTTGATTTTTGATTCGGTTTACGACGAATACCGCGGCGTCATCGCTTACGTGAGAATTTTCGGCGGCCAGGTCTCTTCCGGCGAAAAAATAAAACTTTTTTCGGGCGATATTTTAATTGACGCGCTTGAAGTCGGACACTTCAACCCAAAATACGTCAAAGACGATAAATTAACCGGTGGGGAAATCGGCTATATCGTCACCGGCCTGCGCAATGTTTCCCAATGTCAAGTCGGTGATACGATTGTTCTCGCCGAAGACCGGGAGACCAAGCCGATTCCGGGATTTCAAAAATCCAAGCCCATGGTTTATGCCGGCATTTTTTGTAAAGACGGCAGTGATTTTCCCAAACTCCGGGAAGCGATTGAGAAATTGAAATTAAACGATGCCGCGCTAATGTATGAGCCGGAAAATTCCCAGGCCTTGGGTTTTGGTTTTCGTTGCGGCTTCTTGGGCTTGCTTCACTTGGAAATTTTTCAAGAACGGCTGAAACGGGAATTTGACTTGGAGCTGGTGGTTACTACTCCGAGCGTCGCTTATCAACTTTATTTGCGCTTAGGAAAAAAAGAGATGGTTTACAATCCCGCTTCTTTTCCCGACCCCACCTTAATTGAAAAGGTGGAGGAGCCGGTGATGAAGCTTGATATTTTCACGCCCAAATTATATTTGGGCGCGGTGATGCAGCTCGCGGCGGAAAAGCGCGCCGTTTATTTGAACACCGAATATTTGGACGAGGATCTGTCAATCTTGCATTATCATATTCCGCTCACCCAATTGATTGTTGATTTTTACGACAAGTTGAAATCGATTTCTTCCGGCTACGCTTCTTTAAATTATGATTTTTACGGCTATCAGACGGCCGAGGTGGTGAAGATGGATATTTTGGTCGCCGAAGAAAGGGTAGAGGCGCTCTCCACGATCGTTTACAAGGATTCAGCTTTCGCCGTCGGCAAGAAAATTGTGGAAACCTTAAAGGAAGTTTTGCCTCGTCAGCAATTCGTCGTTAAAATTCAAGCGGCGGTCGGCGGGAAAATTGTCGCCGCTGAAAGAATTTCGGCGCTAAGAAAAGACGTCACCGCCAAATTATACGGCGGTGATTGGTCAAGGCGGGCGAAACTGCTTAATAAGCAGAAAAAAGGCAAAAAGAAGATGATGGCTATTGGCCGGGTGGATATTCCCACCGAGGCGTTTTTGGCGGTGCTCAAGAAGTAACCGGTAACCGGTAACCGGTAACCGGTAATTGGTAATTGGAATAAAAAACCCGGCCATCCTTTTAAAGAATAGTCGGGTTAAGGTTTGTGGTCGTCAGGCAAGTTTTCCGCCAGGTCTTTTTCCAGTTCGTCTTCTGAACGGGGCAGACGTTTCTCGCAGAAGATAAACCAATATTTTATTATTTCCGAGCGTTTGCGCCAGTCGCCTTGTCTGAAAGATTCAAAGAATTTCAGCCAAACGGTAATAATCTGCTTGAGTTCTTGCCTGATTTGTCTAATGACCAGTTTTCTTTTTTCGGCTATTTCCCGCCAATTTTCAGCGTGCCTTTTATGGCGGGCGAGTTCCCTCTTTAATTCAGCTATTTCCAGTTTTAGCCGGTGATGTTCGTCTGATGACTCCAATTTCAACACCTCCTTTCAAAAGAGCGTTTGAGATGGTTGCTTAAAATAACGGCGCCAAAGTGAAAACAATCATTGACAGCACCATTATAATCACGATAACAATCCAGATTTTTTGAATTATCTTGCGGTTTTTCATAATTAAATTTTAATCCTATCAGACCAACTTGTCAACAAATCTCCCCGCAAATCTACAAATTTTACTATAAATCCACGGCTATAAGCACCAAATTCAAAATTTCAAGCTCCAAATAAATCACAAATCCAAAATTCTAAATTCATTATTGTTTTGGATTTTAAATTTTGGTTATTATAATTTATTTGGAAATTGGTGCTTTGGATTTGGAATTTAAAATATTATGTCCAAAACTTGGAGAATCAAGCCAAAAGTAAATCAAGAATTGATTGATCAGTTTCCTGAAATCAATCCGATTGTTTTGCAATTGCTTTTTAGTCGCGGTTTGATAGAGCAAAAGGCAATTGATGATTTTTTGAATCCGAATTACGATTGCCAGATTTTAGACCCTTTTTTATTTAGTGAAATGGAAAAGGCGGTGGAGAGATTTTTGTCGGCGATCGCCAGGAAAGAAAAAATAATGGTTTATGGCGATTATGACGCGGACGGCGTCTGCGCGACGGCAGTCATGTTTGAAACTTTGAAAAGTTTGGGACAGGACGCCGAGATTTATATCCCTTTCCGCGAAAGCGAGGGTTACGGTCTGAACACAAAAGTTGTTCAACAAATTATAGAACAGGGATTTAATCTGGTCGTGACTGTTGACTGCGGCGTTTCCAATGTTCAAGAAATTAAAACTCTGAAAGAAGCGGGGATAGATGTCGTTGTTTTGGACCATCATCAAGAACCGATTGAGCTGCCGCCGGCTTTGGCGATTATTAATCCTTCGCTTAAGGATTCCGGTTATCCTTTTAAAAATCTTTCCGGCGCGGGCGTAGCTTTCAAATTTGTTCAAGCGGTAATGTCCGTTGGGGAGAGACAAAATTTTCCCTTGAAATTGCCGGCCGGTTTTGATAAATGGCTTTTGGACTTGGTGGCGATTTCCACCATCGGCGACATTGTTTCACTTTTGGGCGAGAACCGGATTTTGACTAAATATGGGTTAATGGTGTTAGAAAAAACCAAACGCATTGGCCTTAAAAAATTAATTGAGAATATAAATAATTTTTCCGGTGTGATTGACGCCGAATATGTCGGTTGGCGATTGGTGCCGCGGCTAAACGCCGCCGGCAGAATTGACCACGCTTCACTCGCTTTTTATCTTTTGACCGCTAAAACCGAAGAAGAAGCGGAAAAAATGGCTGAAACTTTGGAAAAAAATAATCAAGAACGCCAGCAAATCACCGATAAAATACTTAAAGAAGCAGAAATACAAATAGGCGAAGTCAAAGAAGAGATAAAAATATTGTGGGTAGTAGGTGATGGCTGGCCGGTGGGCGTGGTGGGACTCGTGGCCGGTCGACTTTGTGACCGATATCATCGGCCGGCCTTGGTGGTTACCCGAGACGGGGACCCCAAGGTCTCCGACGGGGCAAGCAAATTTGTCGGTTCCGGCCGAAGTATTGACGAGTTTAATATCACTGACGGCTTGAAAGAGTGCGAAAAATTTTTGGCGCGTTTCGGCGGCCACAGCCAAGCCTGCGGTTTTACGGCCTTAGGCGAAGACAACTTTAAAAATTTTAAAGATAAATTAACCGAAATCGCGGAAAAAAAATTAAAAAATATTGACCTCACTCCGATTTTAGTGGTGGAAACGGAAATTGAACTCAAAGATATAAACTGGGAGCTCTTAGCTGACTTGGAAAAATTTGAACCGTTCGGCGAAGACAATCCCAAGCCGCTTTTTGCCGCCTTTGGACTTCGCGTGGAGCAAATTCAGACCGTCGGCTCTGACGGCAAACATTTGCGGATTCTGGCCAGCCAAGCCGAGCATCCTAATATCCATAAATTCATCGGCTTTTCTTTCGGCGAGTGGCGCGCCAGATTGAAAGCGGGGGACAAAATTGATATAATTTTTGAGTTGGGGGTGAATGAGTGGAACGGGAGCAGGGAATTGCAGCTCAAGATTGTTGACATTAGAAAAATGTGCTAATATTTATATTGTCAAAATAACCATAAATAATATGGAAGACGAAAGATTGCAAAAAATAGAACAAAAACTCGCTGATTTAACCGAGATAGTCCTTTTTATTAAGGATAATATGGTTATGAAGAGCGAATTTAATGAATTTAAACAGGAGATGCATGAATTTAAGTTTGAAACAGAAAAAGAACTGCATGAGCTTAGTTGGGCGGTAAAAAATCTTTCCAGTGAAGTTGCTGATATTAAAAGGGAATTGGAAAATATTTCTATTAGAAGCAAGGAAGATGCTGATGCGGAAGCGATGGAAATTGTTTCTTTAAGAAGGCGAGTTGAATTTTTGGAAGATCAATTGAGACAGATTAAATTAAAAATATACTAACTTATTAAAATGATTTAAAATATGGATTTTATTAATCTTTTGGAGGTAACTATAGTTTGGATTAGTATTATTCTCATGACGGATTTGGTTTTCCAAATATATATTGAAGATGTGGATGCTATGTATTTGATTAAAAAGAATGGGGAAAAATTATTTATTGACATGCCATATAGCAAAAGAAATATTTTAAAAAGATTTTTACCTGTTAAATAAAATATTAAGAGAAAAAGCAGTAAGTTAGAGAACTATGAAAAAAGCGATTTTGCACACCGATGGCGGCGCGCGCGGTAATCCCGGGCCGGCGGGAATCGGCGCGGTGGTTAAAATCGGTAGTGAGGAGAAATATTATAAAAAATACATCGGCGAGGCAACTAATAATCAAGCTGAATATCAAGCGATTATTTTAGGTTTGGAAAAAGCCAAGGAAGCGGGCGCGGAGGAAGTGGTATGCTATCTTGATTCGGAACTCGTGGTCAAACAGCTTAAACGCGAATATAAAGTCAAAGACAAGGATTTGAGTGCGTTGTTTGTTAAGGTTTGGAATTTGGCGCAGGGTTTTAGAAAAACAACCTTTCATCATGTTTTTCGGGAAGACAATAAGGAAGCGGACAGGTTGGTGAATGAGGCGATTGATGACGGCGTAACGGGTAATTGGTAACTGGTAACTGGTAATTGACAAAGTTTATTTTTTATAAACTATTGACAAACAATTAAAAATTTGATATACTGATATTTGTCCAAGCAAATCGGATGACTGCTGTCGGTTTTTACCGATAGAGGAAAGTCCGAACACCTTTCTAACTCCAGTTTTTGATAAATTGGAGTTGGATGTCGCGGTAGTGGCTAACGGCCACCCAACTCGCCGTGAGGCGGGTTGAGGACTAGTTCCACAGAGACAATACTAACCAGTGCTACGCGCTGGTGAAAAGTGAAAAGTGTGATGATGTTTTGAATTAAGCAAGAGATATCTCCTTAGTTTAAGGCTACGTCACTCGGCTGTCAGCGATGACAGACCCGTGGTAAACTCTGCCTGGTGCAATCCCAAACATAGTAGGGAGCTTGAGGCCGCCAGCAATGGCGATCCCAGATAGATAGTCATCGCCCCGCTTAGCGGGGTACAGAATTCGGCTTACAGGTTTGCTTGGACAAAAGAGGACACCTCGCTTTCGGCGAGGTGTTTTTTTGGATAAAAAAAGCCCGGGTTGGTTTCGCGTAAGCGATGCCAAATCCCGGGTATAGAACGGAACATGAGAGCTCCTTGACTTGGGGCCGTTACCTCCCAATAGAGCCGCCACGGCGTCTGTTGCTTCGCGAGGCCAGATATAGGTCTGGCTTTTCACCACAGGGGCCGCGAAGCACTTTCCGCTATTCGCCATTTTACCAAATTTTAAGGATTTGTCAAGAGTCGATTGATTTCATATAATAATATTGCCGCCGGAGTGTAAATCGGAAACAATCCTCATGCCCAAAACAGTTTTCCGAAATCCGGCGGTTTTTCTTTTTGACAAAATATGATAGTCAAGACCCACCTTAACCGTTCCTCCTTAATTGTTTTTAACATAAATATACACACACCAAGATAATACCTACCTTGGCTAAAACCCGCCATATGGGTGTGCACATAACCCACGACTATTGACATGGTAATTATATTTTATTAAAGTAAGGCCAGTTTTGTGGTCTTTTCCAATGGGAGGGGAAGACTTGTTCTTTGACAATTAGTTGTGCCTTTAAGGAAAAGGAGAAGGTATTATGATAGGACGATATGAAACTTCAGAAATAGCAGCGGCTTGGCTCGAGGAGGCTAAGTTTCAGCTCTGGTTGCAGACCGAATTGGCGGTTTTGGAAGCCAAGGTAAAACAAGGTCGACTTCATCCTGATGTGGCAACACAGATTCGCCAGGATGGCATAGTCGATCTGGACCAGATCGCGGCTCTTGAAGCGGAACTGGAGCATGATTTGCTGGCCTTTGTCCGGTCGGTCCAGAGTAAATTGGATTCGCAGGTTGCCGGGGAATTTCACCGTGACATGACTTCCTACGATACGGAAGAAATCCCGACCAATGTTCGGGTTCGGGACTCGATCAATATCCTGTTGGAAGCGTTGGATAAACTAATTGTGGTAGTTCGTATGCAGGCAATCAAGTACAAGCGAACCTTGCAGATTGCGCGGACTCATGGCCAGCATGCCGAACCGATCACTTTCGGTTTCAAAATGCTGGGCTGGCTTGAGGCTTTCCGGCGCGATTATGAGCGTTTGCAGGTGGCCAGGGCGGCGATTGCTGTCGGCAAAATCCGTGGCGCGGTAGGTGTTTTTGGCGAACTTGGCCCAGAGATTGAAGCGACGGCCTGTGCCAGTTTTGGCTTAGCCGTACCGACGCACGCCACCCAGATTCTTCACCGTGACCGCATCGCCCAAGTCATGACCACTTTGGCAATCGTCGCCGGCAATGTCGAGCATGTCGCTCAAGATTTTCGGCTAATGGCTCAGACCGAAGTGCTCGAAGTGCGTGAGCCGTTCGGCCAAAAGCAGGCCGGTTCCTCGCGGATGCCACACAAAAAGAATACCATCGTCACCGAGCGGCTTTGCGGGATGCCTCGTCTGATCCGCGGTTACGCCTTGGCGGCTTTAGAAGAGATTCAAACCTGGGGCGAGCGCGACATCTCGCAATCTTCGGTGGAGCGGGTGATGCTACCCGATACTTTTCATCTCGTCCACTACATGCTGAAGAAGCTGGCGTGGGTTTTGGAAAAGATGGAAGTCTTTCCGGACCAGATGATGCGGAATTTGAACTTGACCCGGGGCTGTATCTTCTCGGGACAGGTAAAAGATCTGCTGGTCGGCTGGGGGCTTGAGTCCGAAGCAACCTATCGATTGGTGCAAAAAGCTTCTTTTGCGGCGATGGAACAAGGGCGGGAACTCAAAGCCTTAATCGCCGAGCACGAGCTAGTTGCCCCCCTATTAAAGGATGCCGAGAAGGCATCAGCGCTGAATGCGTGTTTCGATCCCTGGCAGGGCCTGAAACACTTAGACGCGCTATTTGAACAATGTGGAATTTCAGCCGAAGAATCAGCCTAGTCAACATAAGTGAAAGGAGAGAATAATTATGACAGGGAATGCGACAGCAAGACAGAAAGTAGCGCTACTTAGTGTTTACAGTAAAGAAGGGATTGTTGACTTTGCTAGTCAGTTAGTCAGTTTAGGCTGGCAGATTTTAGCCTCTGGCGGCACGTGTCGGCATTTACAACGGGCCGGCGTCGAGGTTGGCGACGTTGCCGACATGCTGCTTGAAAGTTTTGTCATTCAAGCACAACTCGGTGGTATTACGTTCAGCGAAAAGCCAGACGACATTCCGATGATGATGAGGCGGATGCGTGAAAGCGGCATGGATGCGGGTGCCATACTGGGTCACCGAGTGGTGACACTTTCGCGTGAGGTTCATGCCGGGCTTTTGGCCAGGGACTGTGAAGAAGACCAATCTGAATTGGATCGGCTTGGAATTCTGCGAATCGATTTGGTTTGCTGTGACTTTTATCCGCTGGCAGCGGAGATTGCTAAGCCAGATGCGACGATTGAATCGGTTGTTGAGCAAACCGATATTGGCGGGCCGACTATGGTGCGTTCCGCAGCCAAGGGCGGCCGGATTGTTATTTGTGATCCGGCTGATCGCCAAACCGTTATCGATCAGTTGCGCCAGAACGGCAATGTTGATGAAAAGACTCGGCAGTATCTCCGCGCCAAAGCCGAGTATATTGTTGCCGGCTATTGCCTCGATTCGGCGCGGTTTCACAGTGATGGTAAATTTGACGGCATGGTTGGTCAGGCGGAGCGCCAATTGGCTTATGGTGAAAATCGTGATCAATCACCGGCAACCCTTTTTACCAATCTCTCACCCCAGCCCAAAGATCCATTAGCACTGCGCAATTTCACCGTGGTTTCCGGCGATCCCAGTTATATCAGTTACGCTGATGGCCACAGAGTGCTGGCAATTATGAGATTGCTGGCTGAAGCTTGCCGGCGAAACTTTGGCAAAGTACCATACATTGCTATTGCCTGCAAACATGCCAATCCTTGCGGTGTCGGTGTTGACTGGGATAACCCGGTAGATGCTTTACAAAAAGCGTTCTTTGGCGATACGGTGGCAGTTATGGGCGCGGAAATTGTGGTGAATTTTCCAGTTTCCGACAATATTAGTGAAGCGCTGTTTGCCGTACCGGACCGTGATCTTCCTATTGTCGGCCGAAAGAATTGGGGTGTGGACGTGGTTTTCGCCCCGAATTTCTCCGAAGCCAGCATTACTTTATTGGGTAAAAGAGAACGGCGCCGTTTACTGGCCAATCCCGCTTTGCTTGACCCGCCAATGCCGCCAGCGCTTTGGATGGTTCGGCCGGTTGATGATGGCTGGATTAAACAACTGGCTCCGCATTTCGTCTTTGATCGAAGTGATGAAACAATTGAATGGTTGCCGGCAGCAAATCCATTAATGACCAGCCCAAGTTTTATAGACCTGATGATAGCGTGGGCCGCGGCTTGGCGTGCCATTAGCAACACGGTAGCATTAGCTCAAGCCGGTATGTTGATTGGCTTGGGTTGCGGTCAACAGGACCGGATTGCCTGCGTTCAGCTCTGTTTGGATCGCGCCAAACGTTCCGGCCATCAAACTCAAGGATCAATTTTTGCTTCTGACGGCTTCTTTCCGTATGCTAAACGCAAACAGGAAAGTGATCCGCTGGAAGGTCCGGAACTTTTGGTCCAGGCCGGTTGTATCGGCGGCGTAGTACCAGCCGACGGCAACAAGCTTAGTGAAGTTCAGGCGTTCTTTGCTAGCAGTGGCTTAGGTGTTGCTTACGTCAGCAAGGAACACCGTGGCTTTTTCGGCCATTAAGCCTTTATAAGACGGAGGGGATTTTGTGACCAGTTGGACTCACCCGAGTTTAGCTGGTCTTTTTTTGTATAATAGTATGCGAATGAATGCGAATTCATGCGAATGACCGATTCGTAGATTAGCATTATATTTTGCTTGACATCTGCATCTTTTCTTGTTAATTTTAACGCAGTGCAGTTTTGCGGTCTTTTCCAATGGGAGGAGAAGACTTTTTTACAACAGAAAAGGAGGAATGAACAGTGAATGTAGTCTATGAAACCAATTGTCCGACCCTTAAGCTTTTGGGTCGGGGCAAGGTCAGAGATATTTATGACCTTGGCCAGTATCTTTTATTAGTTGCCACGGACCGGCTTTCAGCCTTTGATGTGGTGTCGGCTGATCCGATTCCAGAAAAAGGCCGGGTGCTGACTGAAATGTCAGTTTTCTGGTTTGGCTGGCTGAAGCGCACTTTGCCGTGGCTGAAGACGCATTTCCTCACCGCCGACGGGCAGGAAATCATCAAACTTCAACCCGATGTCGTCCCGTATGCCGGTCAGCTCGCTGGCCGTAGCATGCTCGTTTATAAAGTCGACCGGATCATTCCAGTTGAAGCCGTAGTCCGACTCTTCCTTTATGGGTCGGGCTGGAGCGACTACCAGAAAACCGGCGCGGTCTGCGGGGTTGAATTGCCACCCGGAATGAAGAAGGCTGATGCTTTGCCGATGCCGATGTTTACGCCGGCGACTAAGGAAGAACAAAGGCAGCATGACGAGAACGTCAGCGTCCAGGAGGCGCTGAATCGGGGTTTGATCACGCCGCTTGAGTTATCGGCCGTGGCGGCAACGGCCAGTTTGGTTTTGTTTTTGGCCAATGAATATGCTAAGACAAAAGGGATCCTTATTCCCGACACCAAGTTTGAGTTCGGGATGCTTGACGGTGAACTTGTCTTGGCTGACGAAGTCCTGACCCCGGATTCTTCTCGCTTCTGGCCGGCAGACCAATACAAACCAGGTGGCGATCAGCCGAGTCTGGACAAGCAGTTCGTCCGCGAATGGCTGGAAAAAGAAGTCGAAGCCGGGCGCTGGAATAAAACGGCGCCGATGCCCAGGCTGTCGCGGGATATCATTATCGGCACGACCGAGCGCTATCTTGAAGCACTGAAGCGGCTCACCAGTTAAGCCCGGAGGGAATTTATTGCACACTATGACCAGTTTGACTAACGTCTTTTGATGTTTTGTCGGCTGGTCTTTTTTTATCATGTAACTCGCAACATGTAACATATAACATTATTATTTTGTTTCAGGTTTTGTTTCACTTTTTGACAAAATATCTTTTTTATGGTAGGATAATGAGTTAAAATTAATACATGAAACGATCCGAGATCGCCATTTCCGCCAGCTTAGTGCCGATTGATTATCTGATGATAATTTTGGCGGGAATCACTTCTTATTTTATCCGCTACTGGGAACCGGTGAAAAACATCAGGCCGGTGATTTTCAATTTGCCTTTTGGCGAATTTATGGATTTGATGTGGCTCATCGCCTTAATTTGGGTTTTCAGTTTTGTGATCGCCGGGCTGTATTCCATGACTGGCACGCGGCGCTTAATTGACGAGATTTTTAAGATTATTTTGGGTTGTTCCACGGCATTCGCGATTTTAATGTTTGTTTTCTTTTTCAGCCGCAATCTGTTTGATTCCCGTTTTATTATTTTGGCGGGTTGGTTTTTTAGCATCGTTTTTGTCATTTTCGGCCGCGGCTTGGTGCGGCTCTTACAGCACGCGCTTTATTATTTTGGTATCGGCGTCCATCGGGTTGTTATTATCGGCGAAGGGGGACTGGCCAAAGAGACCACTAGATCTTTGGTTAAAAACATTAAATCGGGATTTCGGGTGGTGGACGAATTTAACGATTTTAGCGAAGCGACGGAAAAGAAATTGGAGCAATTTAAAAAAGCTGACCAGTTTGACGAGATTTTGGTTTCCACGCCTTCTCTATCTGAAGAGGCGCTCTCGCGGCTCAACGATTTTTCTTATCTCAATCATATCGCCCTTAAATTCGTCGCTGATATTTTTGATTTTCCGATCAATAATTTTGAAATTAATACGGTGGATGGCTTGCCCATTGTGGAAGTAAAAAAAACCCGTTTGGACGGCTGGGGCAAAATTTATAAAAGGATTTTTGATTTTGTTTTTTCTTTTTTAATTATAATCATATTATCGCCGATATTTATTTTGGTGGCTTTGGCGGTTAAGCTGACTTCCCGCGGGCCGGTTTTCTTTTCTTATAAAAGAATCGGCGAATTGGGCCGGCCGTTTAAATATTTCAAATTCCGGTCAATGATCAAAGACGCGCATAAATATCGTTTTGACCAGAAATTCGTCAAAGAGCACGAAAATGTCAGGGCGGGGACGCCGATGATAAAATTCAAAGATGATCCGCGCATCACTCGGGTCGGCCGGTTTATCCGTCGGTTCAGCATTGATGAGCTGCCGGAACTGTTTAATGTCTGGCGAGGCAAGATGAGTTTGGTCGGGCCGCGGCCGCACGAGGTGGAGGAAGTGGCGCGGTATCAGACGCATCATAAAAAGATTTTAACCATCAAGCCGGGGATGACCGGTATGGCGCAGGTGTCCGGCCGGAGCGACCTTGACTTTGACGAGGAAGTGCGGTTAGATACTTGGTATATGGAGAATTGGAGTCCGAAGCTGGATTTAATGATCCTGTTTAAAACGCCTTTCGCGATTTTAAAAAAGCGGAAGGCGGAATAGGTTGTGGGTTTTTTCCGCCATAGGCGGATCCGCCCTTGGCGGAAGTTTGTAGTTTTTAGTTTTTAGAATACGGAATAGTTCTTTGACAAACGGAGGATTGAAAAATGAAGTACATTTTTGGCGAGATAATCGCTTTTTGCGCGCTTATCGGATTCGCGGTTTTGATAATCGCCGGCATGTTGAGAAGGCAATGAAAGGAGGATTTCGCAATGAGTGGATTGATGATTTTTGGCTTGGCGATGTTGGCGTATTTGCTTTTTGGCGTCTTGGCTATTTTCGTTATCTTGGCTCATAATTTTGAAATTAGCTTCAGAGAAATATCTACTTGGATGCTATTTTTCATTATTTGGCCTTTCACTTTGGCTGCCTATATGGCAAATGACGATGAAGCACGACGAATGGCGAAAGTCACCTTATTGAAAAGGCCATGAAAGGAGGATAAGAAAATGTGGTTTTATTTGGTCTTGATTGTCGTTGCTTATCTTTTGGTGGGATTTTATTTTTCCCGCTGGGCCCGAGACGACTACAAATTTAAGGAATGGCGAACAATCACGGCTTGTCTTGCGTGGCCGATTATTTTGGGGGGATTGATTATTGTGGTGGTCTTCGCCTCATTTGTGGTTTTGCTGGTCGGGATTTTTGGAGCAAGCCAAGAGACTGAATAGAAAGGAGAAAAAAACCGTGGATATTGTTTTTTTGTTTTTGAAGTTGATTTTGGGAATAGCGTTGGCGTATTTGGCGGTGGTTGTTGTTTTGTTCACCTATTTCTTATGGCGCAAAGAACCAAAAACTTTAAGCGTTCTTCTTTCCTTGCTTTGGCCGATTCCTGTTTTCTTTGCCATTAATAATTGGTGGCGTTTCTCGTTTCAAGCGAAAAGGAAACGGCAAAAGAGCAAAAAAAACTCCGACAATTGACTCACCGCCCGTAAACTTAGGTTTCTGGGCGGTTTTTTTAATTAAATAAATCCCCCTCCTTGTTTTAAGGAGGGGGGTCCGAAGGACGGGCAGCAGTGAAGCAAGCTCCGAAAGAGCGTAGCTGAACGCCGACTGTCGCGACCATAAGGAGCGATAGGCGCTGCCCAGGACCGGGGGAGGTCTTAATTTAGACCCTTCCGCCCCGCAAAATGCGGGGCACCTTCCCTTGAAACAAGGGAAGGAATTTTTGATATTTGCCAAACCCTAACCCTTTCGCTAAGATAAACCCATGAAGATTGCCTTAGTCCACGACCATCTGGCCCAAGACGGCGGGGCCGAACAAGTCCTAAAAACGCTTCAAGAAATGTTTCCGGCAGCGCCGATTTTCACTTTGATTCTGGACAAAAAAAACACCAATATTTTTTTTGCCGACAAGGATATCCGCCCTTCATTCTTACAGCGAACTCCGCTGGGAGTTTCTCATTATCAATGGTGGCTTTCGCTCATGCCGGCGGCGATTGAAAGCCACAACTTGACGGATTATGATTTAGTGATCTCAAGCGCTTCGTCTTTCGCTAAAGGCGTTTTGACTCCCCCCAAAAGCGTTCATCTCTGTTATTGCCACACGCCGACCAGATATTTGTGGACCGATACTCACTCCTATCTTCAGGAGTTAAAAGTAATTCCGCCGATAAAATTTTTTCTGCCTCTTACTTTGCGGAAATTGCGCCAATGGGACCGTTTGGCGGCTGACCGAGTGGACTATTTTATCGCCAATTCTTATACCGTCAAAGAAAGGATTAAAAAATATTACAACCGCGACAGTAAGGTGATCTATCCGCCGGTGGAAACGGAAAAATTTTTTATTTCTTCAAATCCCAAAAAATATTATTTGGCGGGCGGGCGGCTCGTGCCTTACAAGAGAATTGATTTGGCGGTCAAGGCCTTCTCGCGGCTGAATATCCCGCTTAAAATTTTTGGCATCGGTCCGGAATTCAAACATCTCAAGTCAATCGCCAAAAATAATGTTGAATTTTTAAGTAAAGTGCCGGACGAAGAAAAAAGACGGCTTTTTGCCGATTGCATCGCGTATTTGAATCCGCAGGAAGAAGATTTCGGCATTACCGCGGTAGAGGCGATGGCTTCGGGCCGGCCGGTCATCGCTTATAGAGCTGGTGGCGCCACGGAAACCGTCCGGGAAGGGGAGACCGGCGAGTTTTTTGACGAGCAGATCTGGGAAGAGCTGGCGGACAAGGTGATTCGTTTTCGGCCGGAAAGATATAATCCGGAAAAAATCAGGGAACACACGCGGCAATTTGATGTAGAATTATTTAAAAATAAAATCAGGGAATTGGTAGCGAATATAAGGAATTTAGATTAAAAATTATGCGAATTGGCATTGATGCCCGCTGTTTGATGAATAAAAATTATTCCGGCGTATCGTGGTATGCCTTCAATCTGTTGAAGGCGATTTTTGAATTGGACCAAAAAAATCAATATCTTTTATTTTACAACTCGGCCAAGCCGGTTGCTTTCCCCGAGTTCGGCCGGGAAAATGTCCGGCCGGTTGGCTTTAAATATCCCAACAAGATTTTCAATTTGGCGGTAAATTTTTTGAATTGGCCGAAGATTGACCAACTAATCGGCGGCGTGGATATTTTATTCGTGCCCAATTTGCATTTTATCTCTTGGTCCGGTAATTGCCGGAAGATTTTGGTCGTTCATGACTTGTCTTTTTTGAGATTTCCGGAATTTTTCACTTTCAAGAGCCAATGGTGGCACCAGTTGATTTTGGCCAAAAGAATTTTGAATCAAGCCGATTTGGTTATTGCCGATTCGAAAAACACCAGAAATGATTTAGTCGAGCTTTTAGAAATCAAGCCGGAAAAAATCAAGGTGGTTTATCCGGGAATAGGGAAGAAATTTAGAAAATTTTCTGATGAATCGTTTGAAATGGTAAAGCAAAAATACGATTTGCCGGCAGAATTTGTTTTATTTTTAGGCACCTTGGAGCCGAGAAAAAATGTTGAAAATGTGATTAGGGCGTGTCAGGGTCGGAATTTAGTGATTGCCGGCGGTCGCGGTTGGCGGGATAAAAAAATTTTAAAAATGATCGGAAAAAATCAGCAGATAAAATATCTCGGTTATATTAATGAAGAAGATAAGCCAGCCTTGTACAATTTAGCGTCTTGTTTGGTTTATCCTTCATTTTATGAAGGTTTTGGCTTACCGATTGTAGAAGCGATGGCTTGCGGCTGTCCGGTGGTCTGCGGCGCCAATTCTTCGCAAGCGGAGGTAGCGGGAGAGGCGGCGCTTCTCGTTGACCCCTACAATGTCAATGAAATCAAAAATGCGGTAGAATTGATAATGGGGGACGCCGAATTGAGGCAGCGGTTTTCTGAAGCAGGGATTGAGAGAGCGAAAATGTTTAGTTGGGAAAGGACGGGGAGGGAAGTGATGGATTTATTTCGTAAGTGAGTTATAAAATAAAAAGTGATTAAAAGCACCAAATTTAAAATCTCAAGCTCCAAATAAATTATAAATTAAAAATTCTAAATTTATTGCTATTTTTTTGATTTTGAATTTTGGTCATTGAGATTTTTTTGGAAATTGTGATTTGGGATTTGGAATTTAAACAATTTTGTAGGTTTATGATTTTATAGGGAGAGAAAATAATTACAATAACTTAAAAATTTAAAATATGACGATAGGCATAGATGCCCGTTTATACGGCACGCGTCATCGCGGCATCGGGCGCTACATCGAAAAACTTATTGAAAATTTGGAAAAGATTGATTCGGAAAATCAATACGTGGTTTTTTTACAGAAGAGCAATTTCAATGAATATCAGCCGAAGAATCCGAATTTCAAAAGGGAATTGGCGGATTTCCGGGCCTATTCAATTAAGGAGCAGGTCATCTTCCCGCGGATTTTAAAAAAACACCAATTTAATTTGGTGCATTTTCCTCATTTCAATGTCCCGATTTTTTATCGCGGCAAATTTGTGGTCACCATCCATGATTTGATTATTTCCCATTATCCCGATAGCCGCGCCACTACTCTCCCTTTTTGGCTTTATCAGATAAAATTGTTTTTTTATCGACTGATTTTGAATTCGGCGGCGAAAAAAGCGAATAAAATAATCGCCGTTTCCGGGTATACCAAGGAAGATATTGTTAATCTTCTTCATGTCGGTCAAGAGCAAGTCGTTGTGACTTATGAAGGCGTTGGCATTCCAGCAGTCCGAAACGAAAATTGCGCTGAAGCTTTAAATAATCTGGGCATTTTGGGCGACTATCTCCTTTATGTCGGCTCGGCCTATCCGCACAAGAATTTAGAAAAGTTAATTTCGGCTTTTAAAATTGTAGAGACGCATTGCCATGCGTCTCTGCCTAATAATTTAAAATTGGTCTTGGCCGGCCGAATCGATCTTTTCTATGAGCGATTAAAAAATAATATTAATGATAAAAATATAATTTTTACCGGCGAACTTAAAGATGAACAATTATTTTGTCTTTATAAAAATGCCAAAGCGTATGTTTTCCCCAGTTTGATGGAGGGATTTGGTTTGCCGCCCCTGGAGGCGCAAAGCCAAGGCTGTCCGGTAATCAGCGCCAATTCTTCCTGTTTGCCGGAAATACTGGGCGATAGCGCGGTTTATTTTGACCCGGGTGATATCTATGAAATGGCGATAAAAATTGAGTCAGTTTTGGATGACAAAATTTTGCGCGATGATTTAATCGAAAAAGGGTATGAAAATGTGAAAAAATATTTATGGGAAGATTGCGCGAAAAAAACTTTAGTGATTTATTTGTTATCTCAAAAATAAAACCCCAAGGCGACAATTTTCCTCAATCGCCTTGGGGTAGGTGGTGAAGTGGCAAGGGGGGGAAACCAAGCCACCTCGGATTTTCAGGAAAGTCATCACGCCGCCAGGGGATGAGCGGCATGTTTGAGGTAGGAATGAAATCCCTGAAAATCACACTTAGGAAAGCTCCGGAAGAAATAAAGGAAACAAAAGGAGGAATCGGACGTATTTGTCCCGGAGCTTCGGAAAGAGCTTTAGAAGTTGAATATATTCAATATTTAGAAGTAGTATTATTCTATAATAACGACTATTTTTTGTCAATAGCCAATTAATTATCCACAATCCCATATTTTGTTTTTAATTGTTTTTAAAATCTGTTTTATGGTATAATATAGATTAAGAAATTAAGAAATTAAGAAATTAATTTCGCCACTTCGTCATTCCCGCGAAAGCGGGAATCCAGACTAATTTGAATTAGACTCTCTTAAATTGGATCCCGGCTTTCGCCGGGATGACGGTTGTGGCGGTTTATTAAAAAACGAAGGTGGCAAAACGAATTACCAAAAAAACAAGAGCTCTTTCAAGGGGAGATAAGCCGAAGTTGAAAAAACGACGGATTTCTTTGGCAATAAAAAAGGAAAAGAGCGTGGCGATAAAGATTGGCCGTCATCCGCTTGATTATTACCAGTCGCCTCATCTCTTGGATTTGTCGCGGGCGAAATTCATCGAGAGAGTGAGGCCAAAAGCAGAGACGCCGTCTTTTAATTATCAAGATTTGCCGGCGGGAGATGTCTTGTCAAAATTTTATTTATTTGAATTTTTTTCTTTCCAAGACAGCGAGATTATCAATTGGTTGAAGAGTTTTTTTATTTTTTTAACCCAGCCATTTAAGAGAATTTTAAATCGCGTTGATTTTTCACCCAAACTGCCTTTAGCGAAAAAGGATTTTGAATCCGCCCATCAAACCATCGCCTGGGAGGAAACCGCCACTGTTAGTTTTCTCGTTTTTATTTTTTCCAGTTTTAAAAAGGCGATTTTATTTTTTGGCCATTTCTTCGCTTTCATTTTCGGCAGCGTGAAAGATTTTTTATTTAAAAAGGACGAGGTGATTGAATTTGACGATGGGAGACATGAAGAAAGAAGCCGAATTACCAAACTCAAAACGAAAGTCGAGAAGCCGGATTTTATCTTGGAAAAAAATTATTCCGTTAAAATCCCAAAAATCAAAGTCCGCCTACCCCAGCTCAACATTCCCAAACCGGAAATCTCGTCCACTAAAATCAAATTTGCCTTTTTGCCGCGACTCCTTTCTTTCCGGCCACTCATCACTTTTATTATTATGGCCATAGTCATCGCTTTGCCCTTAAAAGCGATTTTCTATTGGCAAGACGTCCAAAAAGCCAAAGGGTTGGTCTTAGGGGAAGCGGAAGAAGCATTAAACAATTTACAGTCGGCGCAGGCGGAATTGATGGGGCTTAATTTGGCCTCGGCGCAGGATTATTTTTCTTCCGCCAATCAAGATTTTTCGGCGGCGCAAGAAGAACTCGCGACCATTCAATCGTTCGTGACGGCTTTGGCGGAAATCCTGCCGATGAACGGCTTTAAAAGCGGAAAAAATATTTTACAGTTGGGCCAGCATTTGTCGGCGGCGGGCGAATATTTGCTTAAGGGCGTCAATCAAGCGGGGAGCCAGCCAGATTCAACCTTGACCGAAAAGATAAAAATTTTTAGAGCGGAAAGCGAGTTGGCGCTCAATGAATTGAAGTCGGCGCAGGGTAATTTGGACAAAGTCAGCGTCAAAATCATTCCCGATCAGAATCGCGCCCAATTCGTAGAACTCAAAGAAAAATTGCCCCTTTTCGTCAGCGGCCTGGAGAGCGCCAATGAAACGGCTGATTTTTTAATTCCGTTTTTGGGCGACCATGGCTTTAAGCGGTATCTTTTAGTTTTTCAAAACGATAATGAATTAAGACCGACGGGCGGCTTTATGGGCAGTTTTGCCTTGGTTGATCTCAAAGACGGAAAAATCGAAAAAATTAACTTGCCTTCGGGCGGCACTTACGATATGCGCGCCGGCTTTTATCAAATGTATCAGGCGCCCAAGCCGTTTCAAGTGATGAATACCAAATGGGAATTTCAGGACGCCAATTGGTGGCCGGACTGGCCGACCTCGGCGCAAAAAATCGCTTGGTTTTATGCCAAGAGCGGCGGTCCGAGCGTAGACGGGGTCATCGCCATTAATTCCGACTGGATGAGTCGGCTTTTGGGGGTGGTGGGCGGCATCAAGATGCCGGCTTACGGCAAAACGATTACGGCGGCCAACTTTGAGACCGAAATTCAAAAAAGCGTGGAGCTGGAATACGACAAAAGCGCCAACCAGCCGAAGAAAATCCTCTCCGAATTAGCGCCCAAATTGATTGAAAAATTATTCGCCGTCTCGCCGGAAAATTTTTTTGACCTGGCGGGAGCGTTGGGCGAAGGATTGAAACAAAAAGATATTTTAGTTTATCTGTCTGACGAGGAGCAGGAAAAGTTCGCCGTTAAAAACGGCTGGAGCGGGGAAATGAAAGATACGCCGAAAGATTATTTGAGCGTGGTCTTCACCAATATCGGCGGCGGAAAAACGGACAGCGTCATTTCCCAAGAAATATATCACCAAGCCAATGTGGCCGAAGATGGCTCAATTATTGACCGAGTCCTGATTTCCCGTCGTCATTTCGGGCCGACTGACGCCTATTTCACCAAGACGCCGAATCGGAGCTATTTGCGGGTTTACGTGCCTTTGGGAAGCGAGCTGGTTCACGCCGCTGGTTTTAGTGAGCCAAAGGCGTCTGATTTCAAAAAGCCCGAAGAATACCTCAAAGAATCGGAAGACTTAAAGCCGGAAGACGAAGCAAAAGTTGACTTGGCTTCGGACACAAAAATTTACGATGAAAATAATAAAACCGTTTTTGCCAATTGGGTTATTTTGGGACCGGGCGAGTCGCAAGATATTGTTTTGGAATACAAGCTGCCTTTCAAGCTTGATTTGTTAGATTCGCCGGCAGAAAATAAAAGTATTTTGGGTCGGGTGATGGCGGCTTTCCTGCCGGAGATGAAATATGATTCTTACAGCTTGTTTGTCCAGAAACAATCGGGACAAAACGAGGACCGGGTCGTGAGTAAATTGAATTATCCCACGGGTTATTCGCCGCAAATCACTTATCCGGAAAATCCGAAAACTAATAATAATTCAATCACTTTTGAAGGAAAATTGACGACTGATTTGTTTTATTTCGCGGGGTTGAAAAAATAAAAAAATAAAAAATTAAAAAAATAATTGTCGTCGTAGAGACGCATTGCAATGCGTCTCTACACTGGGTTTGTTACGTAGCATGTTACGCAGCAAAATATCATGCCTAAAAAATAAGAAATTAATATAGCGATATGTTAAAAAGGTCAAAACTTAAAAATTTAGACGAAGACTGGCAGGAGAAAGAAGTTGATGATTTTAACGAAACTGAAATATCGGCGGATAAAATAGAGAGTGACAATAAAAAGGAAGAGGAAAATGACCCCGCTAATTTAATCAGCAATGGAAAATATAAAGATACAAAAATTATGCTAAGAAAAAAGAGACGCAAAAATATCCAGCGCGATTTGGCCGAGGTCTATGTGGATGGCAATGGCCGGATTCCCGATTTGAGCCGTTTAAAAAAACCGCCGCGGCCGGCTTGGAAGACCACCATTTACGCTTTAATCGGCGTTTTTGCCGTGCTTCTTTTGGCGGCGGCCGGCGGTTTTTTCTTGTTTGGCAAACTTGGCGGCGACAGTTTCACCAATGAGCGGATCACTTTCAAAATCGAGCCGCCCGTCAATATCGTTTCTGGTGAAGAGGGGACCTACAGCATTTTAATTACCAATCGGGAAAAGGTGAATCTGTACAACTTGGAGCTGACGATGTTTTACCCGGATAATTTCACCTACGCTTCTTCAAGCGACCCAGAGGCAACCGGTGAAAAAAACAACATTTGGAGTTTTTCCGTTTTGAAAACCGGCGAGATAAAAGAAATAAAGCTTAAAGGGACGCTTACCGCCGCCTTAAATTCCACCCAAACATTTCGGGGAGAATTGCGCTTTAAGCCGGCTAATATGAACGCCGATTTCAAACAAGAGACGATTTTAGACGCGATGGTTTCCTCGTCAATGATCAGCTTTGAAGTTAAAGGTCCGGAAAAAATCCTCGCCAACCAAGAAACGGAATATGATTTTAAATACAAAAATTTAAGCGACAAAGATTTGGTTGATTTACAAGTGGTGGCTGATTATCCTGATGGATTTACTCTCGCCTCGTCCGACCCCGACCCGTCGGATGGCGAAAATGACAATATTTGGAATATTATCAATCTGAAAGCCGGCGAGGAGGGAGAAATAAAGATAAAAGGCAATTATTCGGCGATCACCGAGGAGGGCAACCGCGATTTCAAAGCGAGGATCCAGCTCAAATACCAAGATGATTATGTCTTGCAAAGCGAAAGCAGCTTGACCACCAGCGTGGTCAAAGACCAATTGAGTTTAACCTTGGTGATTAACGGTTCGGCCGAAGACCAGCCGATAAACTTTGATGATTTATTATTTTACACTTTGAATTTTAAAAATACCGGCGAGACCGATTTAAAAAATATTGAAATTGCCGCTCACTTAGATTCGCAGATTTTGGATTGGGGCAGTTTGGCAGCCGGCAAGGGAATAAAATCAACAACCGGCGTGGTGAGTTGGACCGGCAAAGAAGAGCCAAAATTATTAAAGTTGAAGCCCGGCCAGGAGGGCGAAATCAGTTGGCAAATCAGAGTTAAAGACGCGGCCTCGGTTGGCCGAGACGCGAGTAAATTCAGCGTGGAAAGCGACGCGGAAGCCACGGCTAAACAAACCGGCGCGGAAAGCGGTGAGATTTCCACCAAGACCAAGACGATCACCAATTCCATCAGTTCGGATTTGAATTTGCAAGTCCAAGCGCGTTATTATGACGAGGACAATATTCCTTTGGGCTTGGGGCCAATCACGCCCAAAGTCGGCCAGACCTCCACTTACAACATTAAAGCGGCCTTGCTCAACAATCTGCACGATATTAGGGATTTGAAAGTGACGATTTCTTTGCCAAAGAATGTTTCTTGGGCGGGCAAAGAAAACCACAATACCGGCGATTTGGTCTTTGACGCTCGAACCAATAAAGTGACTTGGAGCATTTCGCGCTTGGCCAAGACGGCCAAAGGCGCGGAAGCGGATTTTAACGTCAGCATCAAGCCGACTGCCGCCGATGAAGGCAAAATTTTAATTTTGGTCTCCGACTCATCGCTTGCCGCCAAAGACGCGGAAACCGGCGCGGATATTTCCAAAGCGCTCAAAGCGATCACCACCGCTTTCAACGACCCGATTTTGGGGCAGATGGATGGAGTGGTGGAGTGAGAAAAAATAAAATAAAAATTAGTGTGGAAGTATAGAGGAAAATAAAACAAAAATTTAATCTGGATAAAAATTTAGACAAAATCTGGTGCCATTGTCGCTAAGGTTATTAACTCGCCTCGCTTCGTTCGGCTCAAACAGAATAACCTTTGGCTTCGCCATCGCTCCAATGGCTTGATTTTGTCTCTAAATTTTTATAGGCTTAAATTTTTATTTTATTTTTCTCTTTAAGAGGGGGGGGAAAGGAAAAAAAAGAAAACCCCGCGGATGACTGGATAGTCAAACGCGGGGCGTATAAACTTTTGGGTTAAGGTGTGGCGGGTTGGTCTGCCGTTTCAAGGAGTTGAATAGTGTACTCCTCGTAAAGCTTGGGGTACATTTCTTCTCTCCAGAATTTAATTGCATCTTTCGGAATCGGGATTCCTGACTTTTCATCAAGGATTTCCCGTACCACTAAGCCGGACGAAACATCTAGCCACCAGGCGTCCTTGCGAGGCAAGGGCTCATGGTTGAGATACTTTTTCAGCATCTCCACGCGCCAATTTGGTTGTTCGTCTTGCGAGATAGTATCGGCTTCGGCGGATTGTTCTGCCACCAAGGATGGAGTATATGTGATAACACCTCGATCCCATCTCAGCTTTTGCATCAGCTCTCGGCTGTGCATGCCCAGTTGCGGAGCAATCTCATTGCAACTATCTGACAAC
>ERZ1292632.1401-Hain-H43-01um-R2-1401-length-23422-cov-8_pt1 | contig 23422 bp, 27 predicted proteins | sample MGYA00564407_ERZ1292632 | MGnify/ENA primary metagenome ERZ1292632 (study PRJEB36523, sample SAMEA6512637) | groundwater metagenome | collected 2019-01-08 | study: AquaDiva: Metagenomics assemblies of 32 groundwater samples | reverse complement strand
TCCTTTTCCCTCCCAAGCTGGGCCACAGAAAAATCGACTGGAAGGAAGTGGCACCGTAGAGAAAATTTTAAAGAATATTGCCGATTATTTTATTATTTTCCCCGCTCTGATTAACCAAAATCTACAGGTATTTACCATCCAAATTTAGCCAGAAAAACGGGCAAATATTCTATCACCCTCGCCCCATCCATTTTTAGACTAAACCCTCAAGGGGAATGTGAAGATCCGGTTGCATATGCAAAATCCGACGTGTTTGCCCATCGGCACCTACAATTTGAAATTTTGTTCTCTTGGCATCCGCAACCCTACTCTTATCTTTTGCGCAGGCAAAAACCTGTTCCGAAGTCCAGACAACCCCGTCATGATGCCACGTTCCCAATACAACAGATGGGTGAAAAGGATAGGGAATAAGTTGCACCGGAATAAACTTCAACCTCAAATTTCCCTCTTCCGCCATCGCCCTTCTGTGATGGCCATCCAAAGTCAACAGGTCTCCATATTCAAAGTCGGAAATCAAACCCGACCCTCCATTCCTTCTTAAAGATGTTGTAAGATTTTCATAAATTACAGGAGTATATGTCGCAACTGCCACAGCTGGCCCATCCCATCCATTACTAAAATCAATTTCGGCAAAACCACTATGATCAAATCCTTCCGGTACTATGTGCGGATTCTTTGGATTTCCTATTACAGCCTCATGTGTTCCAACTAATTCCGGGGGTACAAGCAAGATGTGTGTCTCAATTGGGGATAATCTCGAATCTATTCCTTTTTCCGGATACACCGCATCGATTATCTTCAGACCTCGCAACCTCCAGTGGTCACCAAAAACCAACTCACCCAAATTAAACCTCTTTAGTCTATCCGGTAACATAAACTTGGCTAATTTAACACCCGGGTTTGAGTCTGTCAAGATATTCGTGTACAATTGCGTCTGGTATTTACACGGGAAATGAAAAGGAAAATAAGTCCAAACGGCTATAAAAACATAGTATTTGATTGCGATAGTACGCTCTCCGCGGTAGAGGGGATCGATCTTCTCGCTGAAAAATACAATATAAAAAGTGAGGTCGAGAAAATCACTCATCATGCCATGAACGGACACAGCAATTTCGCAGACGCCCTAGCACTTCGACTTGACCTGGTTAGACCACTCAAAGAAGATCTTTTTTGGCTTGGGAAGCAGTATATCAAAAGAATAACACCGGGCACCAAACAACTAATTTCAAAGCTCAAAAAAGAGGGGAAAAAGGTTTACATAATCTCCGGTGGTTTCAAGTCAGCAATCAACATGTTTGCAAACTATATAGGAGTTGATAGTTCAAATGTATTCTCCAATGTATTACTATTCAATTCAAAAGGTAAATATAAAGGTTTTGACACAAAAAATCCCTTATCACAAAATCACGGTAAAAAGTTTGTCCTTAAGAAAATCGCTGCCAAAGGCCCGACTCTGTTTGTCGGCGACGGGATAACCGACCTGGAAGCCAAAGACGTCGTAGATTTATTTGTCGGGTTTGGTGGGGTACAAGTACGAAAAATCGTCCAGAGAAAGGCTGACGTTTTTATCATGGACAAAACTTTGGCCAGAATCAGAGACATTGCTATAGGAGGACGTTATGATCAAGTTGACAGTTAGCAAAAGAGACATTTTGAAGGAGCCAGAGTTCGTAGAGAGAAAAGGATTGGGACACCCCGATACGTTATCTGACCTGTTAGCCGAGGCGCTTTCCAGGAATTATTCTCTTTATACGCTCAAAAATTATGGAGCTGTACTGCATCATAATTTTGATAAAACCGGGCTTCTTGGAGGAAAATCATCTGTTGTCTTTGGTGGCGGCCGCTTAATTAGCCCCATACGTGTTCTTATCAACGGGAGAGTGTCAACATCTTTTTCCAACAAGAAAATTCCCCACAAGGAAATTGTCGACAATACTGTCCTAGATTTTTTTCAAAAAATGTTTCCAAAAATGGTAGAAGGGAAAGATCTAAAAATAATTTACAACTTAAGTAATGCCAGTAGCCCGGGAAGAACTGAGGAGAAGGGCTCAGAAAACGGTTTTAGAAAGTACTGGTTTGAACCAAGAAGTTTGGCTGATATTCCAGAGTTAAAAAAACTTGTAGCAAACGACACATCTTTAGGCTGCGCCTACGCACCACTGGGCAAACTCGAAAACCTTGTACTTAAGATTGAAAGGCGTCTAAACTCAACTTCGTATAAAAAGGAAAATCCGTGGTGTGGAAGTGATATTAAAGTTATGGGAAACAGAATACAAGACGAGGTTTCTATCACCCTTTGTGTCCCACAAATAGCCAGGTTTATTGAAAATAAAAATGACTACAAAATGAATTTAAGAAAGATTGAGTCCTTTGTGGTTAAAATTGCAAAAGGATTTTTTCCGACAAGTAATGTATCTGTGTCGCTTAATACACGGGACCGTTTCGACACCCATGAACTCTATTTAACCGCAATTGGGTCCTCGATAGAAAGCGGTGATGAGGGATTGGTCGGCAGAGGGAACAGAATAAATGGACTAATTTCAAACAACCGCCCAATGAGTATGGAGGGAGTGTGTGGTAAGAATCCCGTCTATCACGTGGGTAAATTATATAACCTCTGCGCTTTAAACATTGCTCAAAAAATCTATCAATCCACCGGAGGTTACACAGAGGTTTTTCTTGTCAGTCAAAGTGGTCAGAATTTGCTAAGACCATGGAAAGCCGTTGTTAAGTTGGAAAACAGCAACTTTTCTGAAAAAGAACTCAAGGCGATCATTGTCAGCGAGCTTGATTTTATACCCAACATTACAAAAAAACTGCTTTCCGAAAAGTTAAGTTTATGCTGAACACGCTAAAATGGAAAGAGAAGTAATGACAGACATTCTAAACAGCAATGAAGCCAAAACTCTCAGATTATATTTTTTCGAACACGGGTGGGAAGAAAGAAGTTGTAACCACTGTGACTCACAATTTTTAACAAAACCGCGAAACGAAACAGCCACTTGCGGACACAGTGACTGTTCCCAATTGGAATTCCTCGATAGACCAAAAAGAAGACGTTTTCTAACAGCTATTGACCTCGCTTCACAGTTCAATGATTTCTTCTCAAACATAGGATACGAAAAGGTTAACTCCGTAGGTGTCATTAATAAGACTGGCAGCACCCTTTTTACGGGAACTGCCGGCCAAATATTCGATAATATTATATTTAATGAAGAAAAAATCGATATAAGACCCAAATTTGTGGCCCAACCGGTAATTAGATTACAAGGCAGGTCTTTTGTGGGTAAAAAGGAAGGTTTTTCGACCTCATTCGTAAATATCGCCCTCGAACAACTAAATCCAACAATTGAAGAGCATATAGGGCACATAGACAATTGGATCAATTTTATGTCCAAAATCGGACTCTTCATGGGAGAGGTAACCATCGGTCTTGTAAAGGATAGCCCAGATTGGGGAGACATCAATCTCGACGCGATTACTGCAAAAGTGTACTATGGCGGATTAGAAATTGGGGTAATTAACTGGTTTGTGAGGATACCTCAAAAATCCCGAAGCCCGCTCTTTATGAGCGATATAAGTTTTGGACTTGAAAGAATGGTTTGGGTTGCAAATAAAAGCAGATCGTATTTTGATATAATTGGACCGCTGAATTACTCTCTGAACGATGAACATAAACTGATGGACAGTTATAGAACTGCTGCTCTGATGACTCTTTCAGGCGTTAAACCCGGCTATAAAGACAGAGGTTCTAAGTTGCGAGCACTTATCAAAGATGTCACCGACACAGAAGAAAGAATTGATGAAAAATTAATTACCTATTACATAAAGTGGTGGAAAAATTTTGCAGAATTTCCTGCGTCTGACGCAGAAACAGTAAAAACAGTCGTCGATGAGGCCAATAGAAACACCAATATTGTTATTCAAAATAAGTTAGGAGCGCCAGAGTCAATTTCACTTAACCTTGATCCATCTGAATATGTTGACAAAATTATTGATTCGGGGATGTCCTTTGAAAGAATTAGAGAATTTTTGTCAGAAACAAAAAGAGGTAATAAATCATGACGGAAAAAATTTTCCTAGGCGGAGGTGGAAATAAAGAAGCTTCAAAAACAATTGATGATCTATTTATTGAAAATATTCAAAAGCGCAGGTTGAAAAAGGTTATTTATATACCAATTGCATTGACATCCAAACCCTACAGTGAATGTCTGAAGTGGTTTTCCTCTATTTTTGAAGGCCGAGTTCAAAACATTGAAATGTGGGAAGACTTAAAAGAAAAATCTCTGAACAAAATGGAAAACAGGTTTGCTGTCTATTTTGGTGGTGGCAATACGGTAGGACTCATGAATCTAATTAATGCTTCAGGGTTCGACAAGGAAATTAAAAATTTTGTCGCCTCAGGAGGCCTTATTTATGGCGGAAGCGCCGGAGCGATAATCTTAGGTGAAGATATAAGAACCGCGGTTGAATTCGCAGGTTCAAAACTAAATCAGGGGCTTGATTTAACTGGCGGGTATTCTATCTCATGTCACTACGGTCCAATAGATTCGGACCGATTAACCGAGCTTCGTGGGCATCTGGACAGTGATATAATTGCGATCGAAGAAAATGCAGGAGTCATATTTGATAATAGTAAAATCATAACCGTCGGACCCGGAAGCGTTTATTTGTTTTCCCGAAAAGAAAGGATTAAACTTTAAAACCGAGAGGCAAAAATATGCTTGATATTCAAATATTCCCTCCCAAGCTGGGCCACAGAAAAATCGACTGGAAAGAAGTAGCCCCCTAATAGGTTCGTAGGAAAACTTTTGTGGAAATTGTGATTGAGGCGCCATCAATTCCTGTACTTTGCGCATCACTGGCTTCAAGAGAAACACTTATGGAGGGAGAAGTAGAACCCCCAAGCTCACAGGTAAATGAACAAGAAGTAACAGCAATTTCATCACTTGTTAATCTTATCATTGCCGAACCCGACGCAATGTAATTTCCAATACAGGAAAAAGAAGCGGAATTGCCCAAACTATCAAGATAATTAACACTTGTCGAATTACACGCGCTAATTGAATCCGCATTTCTTAGTTGACGCTCGATTACACTTAATGAATAGCCAATATTCTCCCGAACTTTAAGGCTTGATTCGCTTTTTTTTGATCCTTTAAGAGTTAGCGCAATCGCGCTTGTCGTAATTATTCCCAATACGGCAAAAATGGTAACGGCAATCAAAATTTCAATCAAAGACATGCCCTTATTCATCTTTCCCTCCAGTCTGTAAAGTTTGTTACACTTCGAACTTCACGAGATCCTTGAGAATCACTCCAATAAACTTTGACTGTTGCCACTATTACTGTTTTGCCGCTTATTTGGCTTGTTGTAAACACAGCCTCGCGCATAAATTTCGTGCCGATTATCTCATCTCCGCTTTGACAGGCGCCGCTCCAACCAAGTATTTTTAGGCACCGTGTTCCCTGCGCATTGGTTCTAAATGTCGTAATACTTTGATCTCTTTGGTTTCTTAACCATTCAACGGCTTCCTGCGCCAAACTTCCCGCGACCGTTTTATCTTTAGAGAAAGTCGTATTTCTTATCGAGCTTGCCACAAGGGCAACTAAAGCCGTAATAATAACCGCGCTTATTCCCAAAGCAATCACAACCTCAAACAGCGATTGACCTTTGATCATTTAATCTCTCCTCCCGCAGTTACTGTTATCGTCGCCTGATTATTGGTTCCTGTTTGGATTAAAGTTAAAGTCGCGCTTCCCCCTAGAGTAATATTTGTTCCTTGTCCCAGCGCTTTAAATACGATTGGATTGGGAGAGGGGGAAACTGATATTGTTACGCCGGAAGGTAACGTAACATTTTTAACCATAGCAGGCGCAAGAGCCCCTCTACAATCAGCTTCTAACGCATAATTTGAAACGTCAACGACTCTAAAGTTAAATCCGTTAAGGATGGCCGTACAATCGGTAGGTTTTTTACCAGAAATAGCCGAGCTTTGAGCAAGCCTTAGATCCCCTTTAATTTGTTTGGCAACACCAACCACCGCCTGCCGCCTTGAAAACTCCCTGAAGCTCACAAATCCGGCGCTAAAAACAATCCCAATTATTGTAAGACCAACTAAAACTTCTATCAGGGTATAGCCTCTCATGGATTGGTGGCTTTGTAGTTGCATGCGACGCTGGCACCACAGCTTCCGCAACCAGTTATACCCATGGCTGGAACTGGGGCTTGTTCCAAAGCGGCGCAAAGAATATGTGTAGTTCCTGTTGTTGAATAAAAATACGTTCTGGTCGGATCTGCGGGATCTTTGGGAACTGATGAAATGTAGATATTTGCCACCGCACACGCCGAAGGTGTTCCGTCACCAATCAGGGAAGTCGATAAAGGGGAAGCGGGGTAGTTATTGCAATCAGCCTTATACATCTCAAGCCCGCTTCTAATGCTTTCAATGTCAGTTTTTCGCCTGGCATCACGGGCAGACTCGCGCGCTCCCGAAAGGCCGATTAAAGAAAGACCAATTAAAACTCCTATAATGGAAATGGCAACGAGAAGTTCAATCAAGGTAAATCCATTGTAATTTTTAGTTTTTAGATAGGACATACTCCACCTGCGCCCGAAACGCTGGCTTTTGTTCCGATTTTCCCATCCGAACAAACAACCCAGTAATTTGTTGAATTTTCAAGTTTGGCCCATAAAACATATTTTGTGGCAACCGCCGCTCCCGTTCCTACAGTTCCATCCGTTTGATACTTGTAATCCTCATAAGTAGGTTGAGAAACTTTTTTAGGATCGACGGGGCAGGAAGTTAGCCCCAAATCACTGCAAAGCTCGGTATTGGCAATCACGAAAGCATTTTCCCCGGGAAAAAGGGAATTTCCTTTATTCGCAAAGTTTTCAATCGATGTCTGATATTGTCTTAAATCAGATTTTCTCTGGGCATCTCTTGCCTGTTTTTGGCTTGAGGTTGTTCCAAAAAATGCAAATGACGACAAAATACCGATAATTGAAATTACAATCAAAAGTTCTATTAGAGTAAATGCTTTAGTTCGCATATATTTCATTCTCATACTCTTCCAGAGATTTATCAAGTGGGGTTTCACCGTATGCGCGTCCGAAGTTGCAAATCCTTGCCCCGCAATTTATATTCCTTTTTTCAATATTCATTTCATACTCATCCTGTTTTTTATCTTCCAAAGATGCATATACCTGATACCTGCTGCCATTAGACAAATAAATATAATCTACTCCATTTACTGACTCGGGATCTCTTGGAACTGCCGGCAAAAATCCGGAAAGATCGTCAATATTTGCCGGAAATTTTTGAAATTCTTCGTGATACATGTTTGCCGCTTCAGCAATGTCTCTGATATCATTTTTTCTAGTTACATCCCTACTTCTTTTGATGCTGACAACAAAATTGGGGACAGATATGGCAATTAAAATCAAAAAAATGATGGCCAAACCTTTAAGTTCATCTTTTGTAAAAAAATTAAATACCATAACGCAATAACCAAAAACGGCCCGAAAGCAATTTTGCTTTTTAGCCCCGCTTTTTTAGCCATAATCAGTATGAGGGCAACAACTCCTCCAGTCAAGAAAGCAATAAAAAGCCAATTGAAACTATTTTTTAAACCAACGACTATCCCCCCCAAAACCGCGAATTTTACATCCCCAAGGCCCATACCACGGCCGCGAGTGGCAAGATGAATAAGCAGTAGAGTAGAAGCGGATAAAAAACCGGCAAGTAAATTAGTATATTGTATATCGTATATTGTATATAGGGCTAGGCCAAAAAAAACCAAAGAATCGGGGATGATTTGATGCTTTAAATCAATTGCAAAAACTGTGATTGAAATAACAAATAACGCCAAAAGGGGTAAATCCCACCCAATTAACAAAAACCCGATTGCGACTGCAAGTTCTATTAACGGATACCTTAACGAGATTTTTTCCTTGCAATCCCTGCATCTGCCCTTTAAAATTAAGTATGAAAAGAGGGGAATATTATCAAAACAAGAAATCTGTTTTTTACATCTCGGGCATCTGGACCTTCCTCCTATAGACTCCCCTCGAGGCAGACGCCAGACTAAAACATTCACAAACGACCCAAACACCAAACCCAAAATAAAGATTAAAACCAGATCCATCTTTTATGGACAAACTGCGGCACCAGTTGTGGCCCCTGATTTTCCGCTTGATGAACACCATACCCAAAACGGCGTAGCTGTGTACTTTTTAGATTTAAGTTGACAAGATACTACCCCGCTTGCACCTCCTGTCACAGTATATGAACCACCACAATAACCTGTCGGGGCAGATATCGCACCTTTCAAGTCTCCACTTGTTACTAAAATTGCCTGTGTAGCAGCATAAGTCCCGTTGTTGACAACGGCATAGCCTTCCATTGCGGTAGCAATTTTTGCTATATCGCTCTGGACCTTGGAATCGTTGGCTGCATTAATTTTGTCAATTGGATCAATTCCAACAACAACCATTGACATGATAACTCCCAAAACCGCGATAACAATCAAAAGTTCAATTAGTGTAAAACCTTGTTTTAAAATTTTAATATTTATTCACCCCTCGTTCTTATTTTAAGTATCAAGCTATAAAAATCGTTTGTCAAGTACTTCCCCAAATACCGTGCGGGGCGCCGAAGGAAAAGCTAGAACTGATTTGTAAGGCTATAAATAGGCATTATTACAGCAATCACCAAAAATCCGACACCAACACCCAGTAAAACCATTACAATCGGCTCAATAGCGCTTGTCATGGCCTTAACTTTCTGATCGCTTTCAACCTCAAAAATGTGGCTCACTTTAGTTAAAACTTCATCCATTTTCCCCGTTTCTTCCCCTACAGCAATCATTTGGCTCAAAATAAAAGGAAATGCATCGGGGTGACGCCCGAACGCGTAGGCAATAGGAAAGCCTTTTTCCACTTGTCTGGCGGAATCTTTCAGGGCATCTGAAATTACCACATTGCTAACAACTTCAGAAGTGATATTCAAAGCTTCGAGTATCGGAACACCGGATCCAACCATTAAAGAAAGAGTGCGGGTTACCTCCGTCAAAACCACTTGTTTTTGCAATTCTCCCATAATCGGAATTTTAAAAGAAAATTCGTCTACCCTTCTTCTCCCGGCTGCTGTTTTTTTATAAAGTCCGAAACCATAAATTCCGGCTGCCGCAAGCATAAGAAAAAATGGCCAAAATTTGGTAACAAAATCTGAAATCCCAATAAGAATCTTTGTTGGAAGAGGTAGATTAGCATTAAATTCCCCATAAAGACTGGTAAGCCGGGGAATAACAAAAATCATCATAACCGTGCCAACCACAAGCATTCCTATTACAATAATTGCAGGATAAATTAAAGCTCCTTTGACTTTACCTTTAAACTCCTGCTGTTTTTCCAAATTATCCGCTAAGCGCAGTAAAACCTGATCCATTACACCTCCAACTTCCCCAGATTTAACAAGAGCGATATACGACCTTGGAAAGACCTTTGAATGTTTAGACAGGGCATTTGAAAGAGATTCTCCGGCTTCAACATCAGCTAAAATTTGAGGAACTATTTTTTGCATAGCCCCTTTCGATTGGGATCTTAAAATATTTAAGGCCTCGGTAATGGGAAGACCGGCATTGATCATGGTCGATAATTGCCTTGTAAATGTTGCTATATCATCCGGAGTAATTTTTTCCCTTAAACGCCGAATAAGAGATAGGGGAGAGTCTATCTTGGGACTTATCGTAATAACAATTAATCCTTTTCCCCGAACCAGCTTTGCGGCGTGTTCCATTGAAGCGGCTTCAACCTCGCCTGTAACCAGCTTTCCGTTTTTATCCTTGGCCTTGTAGTTAAATCGTTTCATGAGCAGTTAAATTATTATGAATCATTTGAGAAAACCCCGCAATAGCGGTAAAATCACGAGGTGAATACTTTTCATAAACTAAGAGTTGGCGTAATAGTCGGCGGCAGACCTGAAGAGTTAAATGATGCGATTTGTACTGCTCACGAAGTTTCAAAGTCCCTCGAGAATCTTGGAAGCCACGTAGAAATAATTACTTTCGATGACAGATTCAAAAAAGCAATCATCTACGCAAAAATAGACCTTGCTTTCATAGTTGATGCTACTTACCTAGGTAAAACAAAAAACAAGAGAAGCCTTCGGGCAACTCTTGAAAAACTAAAAATTCCCTACACCGGTTCAAAAATAAAAGCCTCATCAATCACAAAAAATAAATCGTTATCAAAAACGTACTTCAAAAAAGCCGGTCTATTAACTCCCAAACATATAGAAATCAGTTCTAAAAACTTAACCAAACTTAAGAAAAAATTATTAGAAGAAAAACTAGAACCACCATTTGTAGTAAAGCCTAGAGATGAAGGGTCGGGGATAGACGTTATATTCGTTAAAAACATAGAGAAAACAGTCGAAACTTCTAAAGAACTGCTCGTAAGATACAAGGATATAATCATCGAGCAATACATGAAGGGCATAGAATTAACCATTCCGGTATTAGAGATGAATAGAAAAGTGGTTGCTCTAGCGGTTATAGAGATTGAGAAAAGTATTCCTGTTCTATCAAATGAGGTAAAATCATTATTGACATTTAGCCCTAAACAAGAAAGTGAAAAAATTCTTAGATACTATATCCCAGCAAGAATGAGGGAAGACATCATTAAAAAAGCTGGCCAAATGGCTATTAATGTCCATCAAGCAATTGGTTGTAGAGGGTACTCAAGGATCGACATGATTGTAGATAAACAAAATAGAATTTGGGTGCTCGAAATTAATTCTCTCCCAACATTATGCAATGATGACTTCTTTTCAATGGCAACAAAATACAAAGGCCTTTCTTATGACAAAGTTGTTGAAAGTATAATTACCAGTTCGTTAAACAAAAAATGAAGACAACATCCAAAGGTCTGTCGTTTAACACAAGGGTTGCGGTCGTTTATGGCGGTAAATCAAAAGAGCGACCCGGCTCGCTTATATCAGGTAAAGCAGTGTGTGTTTCACTTAAAAAACAAGGTTACAAAAATATTTTTTGGGCTGATCCAGCCCAAGACAATTTTATTAAAAAAATAAACAACGCAGAAGCAGCCTTTCTTATTTTGCATGGCAGATATGGCGAAGATGGAAAAATTCAGGGTTACCTGGAAACAATTGGGATCCCATACACAGGTTCAGGCATCCTAGCAAGTGCTTTAGGAATGGATAAATTTTATTTTAAAACGCTTCTAGCTGCAGCAAACATCCCAACTCCTCCCTCTGAAACACTACCAAATATACCTAACCGCAAAAATATCAATATTGTAGTTAAGAAATTGGGCATACCGCTATTCTTGAAGCCATTTTCGGAGGGAGGAAGCCTAGGATCAAATGTGATTCATACAAAAGCGCAGTTGATAAACGATATTACAAAGTTTAAGAACCAAGGATTTGATAAGTTCCTAGCTGAAAAATATATTGACGGAAGAGCTCTCACTGTTGGCGTATTACAAAATGGTAATAAAATAGACGTGCTACCAATACTCGAAACAATATCTAAAAAGGAGTTCTGCGATTATGAAGCCAAACACAATCCTAGATTACATACTTACAAATGTCCAGCCTCATTAAAACCTGAACTCACAAATAAAATAAAGGTTCTTGCTGAAAGCGTCTTTAAACTGGTTGGTTGTTTCGGATTTTGTCGCGTTGATTTCATCTTAGATTCCGAAACAAATACTCCATTCGTTCTAGAAATAAATACGCTCCCTGGCATGTCGCCTAACAGTAATATGGCAACTTCTGCAAAAGCGGCAAAAATCAGTTATGACCAGCTCGTGATTAAAATGCTAGAAACAGCTTACGACAGGCCAAAATATTTACCCTAATCATTTCTTAATAACAATTCCCCTCCCAGCAAAAAATTTCTTGAACTTCGAAAATGATACTGTCGCATGTGATTGATTTTGAGGTGTATCACCGGAAGGGTTGTGAAAAAAAAGCTTATTTTCTTCCAAGTTATAGCCCAGAACCAAAACCAAATGGCCACCCTTTTGAAAAGCAGAGGAATCAGGGCTTCTTATCTCATGATGAACTGACGCAATAACATAATTGCCGAAAGCAAGCTCCCTCACAATTCTATCCACAGACATTCTACCAACCACCTTCGCATCCAAATCAAATTCGTGTTTTATAAATCTTACAAATGGAGCATAATACAATCCATCAATTGTATCCGGCTTCAGTACGTACCCTCCATACCTCAAACACTCTTTACCAAGCTCAACTATGGGGACATTTTTGTTTAACTTATGCTCAAGCACCATTTTTAGACAAGCCATACCGCACATGTTGTTCGCCCAAAATTCATACTCCTCTGAGGATTTTGCCCCAGATTTTTTCCATAAGAGATCATCCCTGGCGGAAATCTCCTCCCTTATTATCGCCCCAACCAAGTCTGGTGATTCCCACTGAGAATAATATGGAACATTTTCAATTAAAAACACTGAAGGATGGCTTTCCCTTTTTCTAAGGAAACCAAACAACCCGGTTAGCTCCCGCATTGATACCACAATTCTCACTATTATACACTTCTTACGAGTCTTGTCAGTTCCTCGGGGCGAAGAGACCAAGATTGGGCAACTTCAAGAGTAACCGTACCCTGTTTAACAAGTCCCGCGAGACAAGTTTCTAAAGTATTCATTCCGATTTCTGAGGAAGTTTGCAAAATGCTATCTATCTGATGAGTTTTACCCTCTCTAATTGCTGTTTTAATGGCGGTTGTAGCCAGCATTATTTCATAGGCGGGAATCCTTGTTCTGGTAGTTGACTGGATAAGCCTTTGAGAAAAAACTGCCTCAATAACATTTGACAATTGAAGCTTCACTTGCTTCTGTTGTTCTTCAGGAAAAACGTCAACAATTCTGTCAATTGTCTGAGAAGCAGAATTTGTATGAAGAGTGGCAAAAACCAAATGCCCAGTTTCGGCAACAGTCAAGGCCGAAGCAATTGTCTCATAATCCCTCATTTCTCCAACCAAAACAACGTCCGGATCTTCCCTTAAAACACTTCTTAGGGCAATGTTCCATGAATGTGTATCTGACCCCATCTCGCGCTGTGAAATAATTGACTTAATCGGCTTAAAAACGAATTCGATAGGGTCCTCAATGGTTACTACGTGAGCTGCGCGATTTTGATTAATTTCATTAATCATGGAAGCTAAAGTCGTTGATTTTCCATGACCCGTGGGACCGGTAACTAAAACAAGTCCCTGTTTTAGGGTCGTAAATGAGTGAATAATTTTGGGTAAAGAAAGCGAATCAATGCTTGGAATTTCAAGAGGAATTCTTCTAAATGCCGCGGCTAGGGTTCCTTTTTGTGTATAGGCGTTTACCCTAAATCTGGAATTCTCGGAAAAAGACAAAGAAAAATCAATTTCTTTATTTACGGAAAGCCTTTCTATTTGTTCGCTTTTTAAAACGCCCTTCAAGAATTCATTGATTGAATCGGGTGTCAAAATACCAGTGCCCTCAATCGGCATCAGTTCACCTTCAATCCTTAAGGTCGGGGGAATACCGGAAACGACATGCAAATCAGAGGCTTTTAAATCAATAGTTGTTTGTAAAAGCTGTTTTATATCCATATTAATCCTGGGCGACTCTTAAGACTTCTTCCAAAGTGGTAACTCCTTCTACGACTTTTAGATATCCATCCTGCTTTAATGTTATCATACCTTCCTCTTTCGCTTGTGCCTCAATAACAGATGCGCTTGCCCGTTCTAATATCAGTTTACTAATTTTTTCGGTGATTGGCAAAACTTCAAACAATCCCATTCTGCCTAAATATCCGGAATTGCCACACTCAACATCCCCCTTACCTCTAAAAAGTTTTGCGTTTCCTGTTGGTTGCCAGAGATTCCCTAAAATGCTTTTTATTTCCTCCAAAATCTTAACTTCGGGAGAATAAGCTTCTTTACATTCAGCGTGAATTTTTCTGGCCACTCTTTGGGCAACAATGCAAGTCATTGATGAAGCCAATAGATAAGGTTCCGCCCCCATATCAAGCAGGCGGGGGAGGGCACCCGATGCATTATTTGTATGCAAAGTTGAAAAAACCAAATGCCCGGTAAGCGAAGCCTGAACCGCGAGATCAGCGGTTTCCCTGTCCCTAATTTCTCCAACCAGTATCACATTCGGATCCTGCCTCAAAAAAGACCGGAGTCCCGAGGCAAATGTAAGGCCGACTCCGGGATTAATTTGCACTTGATTGACTCCTGGGATTTTGTATTCAATTGGGTCCTCAAGAGTAACAATATTTACCTTAGGAGTGTTTAAGGCAGAAATAACGGAGTAAAGAGTTGTAGTTTTACCGGATCCTGTAGGTCCACAAATTAAAATTATTCCGTGGGGTCTTAAAATCGAATCTTGAAGATTTTTTAAGCCCCTGCCCCGTAGTCCCAATTCTTGAAGAGTGGGAACTCCTCCTGATTTTTTTAAAAGACGCATGACAATTTTTTCACCCCAAGTTGTTGGAAGTGATGAAATACGAAGATCGACCTCCTCCTCTGTTCCTTTGAAATTAAATCTACCGTCTTGCGGTATTCTCTTTTCGTCAATTTTCATTCCGCTTAAAATTTTTATCCTACTAATGAGAGATTCATGAAGCTGTCTTGGAATAGTTAATTTTTCACCTAAAATTCCATCAACTCTGTAGCGAACTCTGGTAGATTTTTCTTGTGGCTCAATGTGCACGTCAGAAGTCCTGGATTTTATAGCAAAATCTAAAATATGCGAAACTATTTCAGCAATTTTTTCCTCCCTGATAAATCCTCCCTTAGTTGCATCAAAAGTTGTAACTTTAAAATCCTCCGGTTCAGATTCTTTTAGAGCCGCTGTTACCTCCTGCGTAAGGCTTGTTGCGTACCTGGTCTCGATAAACTCTATTATTTTGGCGGGTTCGGCCGCTACCGGTTTGACTTTAAGATTTGTTTTTTGTTCGATAAACTCAATCGCGGTAAGATCAAGCGGATCACTCATTGCAAGCGTTAGAGCCTTGTCTTTTCTATCAAGGGCAACTGGAAAAATACCGAATCTTTCGGCCACTTCCTGACTAATGGCAGATAAGGCGTCGGGGGCAACTGGCATAGTAGAAAGATCAATATAGGGAATGTTATAAAGTTTGGCTTTGGCTTCAACCAATTTACTTTCCGGAACAAGTTCACTTTTTTTAATAATATCTTCTTGAGTAGTTCCGGATTGTATTTCTGTATCCTTAACTTGTTGAGCGCGTTTCGCGTCAAGTGCACCAAGAGTCACTAAAATATCAGCAAGAGTATTGGTACTTTGGGCAGTAACGTTGGGCATGTTATATACTTCCATTATGCATGCGTTTTTAATTATTGGCAATACGGGATGGGAAGAGCTAGCTCAAAAACTAAAGGCTAAAATTTTGGAATTTCCACTTAAAAAAATCGAAGATGTGCGAGAGCTAAATAATTTAATAAGGCTTTCTTTTAGTGAACCAACTCTGATAATTTGTGAGAATATAAATGAAGCGACAGAAGAAGCTCTAAACGCCTTCTTAAAAAATTTAGAAGAACCACAGGAGAATATTTACTTCGCCCTAACTGCTTCTAATGTCAATGGCGTTTTATCAACAATAGTTTCTCGCTGTCAAATAATAAAAATTAATAATTTAAAATTTAAAATTTATAATGAAGAAGAAGTAAAAAAGTTTTTAAACCTTAAAACAGCACAACAAAAAATCGAATTTTTTGATATAATTAAAGATAGAAATGAGGCTATAAAATTTATTGAAAGCCTTATTTTTTATTTTCACGAAAAAGGTGAATTAAAAAATATGGAGATATTACTTGAAACTCGGACTTGTTTAAAAGCAAATGGCAATGTAAATTTACATCTGACAAATTTAGCAATTAAATATGCCTAAAGACGATTACACAGCAGAACAAATTCAAGTTCTTGAGGGGCTTGAGCCGGTTCGAAAAAGACCTGGGATGTATATTGGCTCAACTGATAGTAGGGGACTTCATGAGTGCTTAAGAGAAATTGTAGACAATTCAGTTGACGAAAGCTTTGCGGGAGTAGCCAATACTATTTGGGTAACACTTAATAAAGATGGCAGTGCAACCATTCGAGATAATGGACGAGGAATTCCAGTAGAAAAACAAAAAAAGACAGGAGTTTCAGCGCTGGAACTTACCATGACCAAACTTCACGCAGGAGGGAAGTTTGGCGGGGGAGCATATAAAGTTTCTGGAGGACTTCATGGGGTCGGGGCGTCTGTTGTCAATGCTTTATCATCATACTTCAAAGTAGTTGTTTTAAGAGACAATAAAGCCTATTTCCAAGAATATAAGCAGGGGAAGCCGTTAAATAAAGTTTCGGAAGATCCAAAACTTAAAACCTTTGAAGGAAGCGGAACTATAACAACATTTTTACCTGATAAAACAATTTTTGGCGATATAGTTTTTGAAAAAAATAAGGTTAAAAATTTGTTAAGGGACCGTGCATATTTAATAGCCGGACTTACTTTTAACCTGTACGACGAAAGGGACGAGGAACGTTTGACGTTCTATTTTGAGGGTGGAATTAAATCTTTAGTTGCTCATTCAAATAGGGGTAAAAACACGCTTTCGGACGTAATTTATTTTACTAAAGATAATGGGTCAATTGCCTGCGATGTCGCTTTGCAATATTCGGATTCATATAGTGAAAATGTTAAAGGTTTTGTAAACGGAATTTATACTACTGATGGGGGAACGCATGTAACCGGATTTAGAACGGCTCTAACTAGAAGTGTTACAGATTATTATAAAAAGTCAGTTGGTAGTGGTAATGGTAAAGAGGAAAGTCTTTTGACTGGAGAAGATATGAAGGAAGGTCTAACCGCAGTAATTTATATCAAGATGCCTTCAGAATCACTTCAGTTTGAATCCCAAACTAAAGCAAAATTAAATAATCCGGAAGTTCAGGGCTTTGTGGCAGTCGCTGTTAAAGAAGGCCTGGACACTTATTTTGAAGAGCATCCGTCTGATGCCAGAAAAATTGTCGAAAAAATAAGTCTTTCGGCGAGAGCCCGAATGGCCGCCCGAGCCGCAAAAGACGCGGTTTTGAGGAAAGGTGCTCTGGAAGGCGCTACCCTGCCTGGGAAACTTGCTGACTGCCAAAGTTCTGACCCTGAAGTATCCGAACTATATATAGTAGAGGGAGATAGTGCAGGAGGAAGTGCAAAACAAGGAAGAGATAGAAGGCATCAGGCAATTTTACCATTGGGAGGAAAAATACTTAACACCGAACGTGCACATCTGGATAAAATTGTTAAGTTTGAAGAAATAAAGGATTTAATTATCGCAATTGGAGCTGGAATAGGAGACTCTCTGAACTACGATAAAGCCCGATATCATCGCATAATTATTATGACAGATGCTGACGTAGACGGAGCGCACATTAGAACCCTTCTTTTGACATTTTTTTACCGTCACATGCCTGAAATTATAAGCCGAGGATATCTTTATTCGGCTATGCCGCCACTTTATAAGGTTGCATCAGGTAAGGAAGTCTATTACACATATTCAGACGAGGAACAAGCTGAAATTTTAAAGAAAATTGGGGAAGCAAAATATAACGTACAAAGATATAAAGGTTTGGGGGAAATGAATCCTACCCAACTCTGGGAAACTACAATGGATCCGGCTAGACGTGCCCTTAAAAAGATAAATGTAGAAGATACTGAAGTCGCAAGCAATATGTTCGAGATGCTTATGGGAGAAGAAGTCCCACCAAGGAAGAAATATATCCAAACCCATGCTAAACTGGCAACTCTGGATGTTTAAACACAACACAACGGGGTGAGGCCCTGTGGTAGAATTAATTGTGCCGGCTAAAAATTCTATTAAATTTTATCTTTCTAATTCCATTTATCATATCTATAATCGAGGTGTAGAAAAAAGAACAATCTTCGAAGACAATCAAGACTATAACGTTTTCCTTGGCTACCTAAAAGAATATCTCTCACCATCACAAGGTGAGGCCCTGGGGTATCGTGACTATAAAGGAAAATTTGTTGAAGAAATTAAGCTACTTACCTTTTGTCTGATGCCAAATCATTTTCATCTACTTATTAAACAAAAAGGGAAAGACTCGATAAAAAAGTTTACTCAAGCGTTATTTACTAGATATTCAATGTATTTTAATAAAAAGTACAAACGAATTGGATCACTTTTCCAAGGTGAGTATAGGGCAGTAAATATAATTGATAAAGAACACTTGCTTTATGTATCCAAATATATTCACAGAAATCCTATTACTTCCACCTCAAATTTAAATGTTTTTTCCTCCTATTCAGATTATCTGGGAATAACAAATACACCATGGTTAGATAAAAAAGTGGTACTAAACGAATTTAATAAAAGTATTTATATAAAATTTAACAAAATTAACTCATATCAAGAATTTGTCGAAAAATGGGACAAAGATTTACCAAATCCTGACATATTCGATTTAAGCTAAATCACAGGGCCTCACCCTGTGATTTTTTCTCCACTTGAATTTTGGTAACTTCTAACTAGAATAAGTTAATGGACATTAAGGCCTATATAGAAATTCCTCTTGGCTCATCTGTTAAATATGAGGTTGATGAAGAAACTGGGGAATTAACGGTTGATAGATTTCTCCACACCGCAATGAGCTATCCATTTAATTATGGTTATGTGAAGGGGACAAAGGGTAAAGATGGCGATCCAGTTGATGTTTGTGTGTTTTCATCACAATCAGTTGCCCCAGGCGTTATTATGAAATGCCACGTTATTGGACTCCTTGAAATGGAAGACGAGGGTGGACCAGATGCTAAATTATTTGCTGTTCCAGACATTAAAATTGACCCCATTTTTGGAGTCTGGGCTTCAATTAACAATGTCCCCGAAATTATTAAAGCTAAAACCAAGCACTTTTTTGACCATATGAAAGAACTTGAACCAGGTAAGTGGGTTAAGACTGGTGGATTCAAAGATGCAAAAGAAGCCGAAAAAGAAATTGAGTCTTCAAAAGTATGAAGAGGATTTTAATTGTTATTTTGTTTTTAATAAGTTTATTTTTCCCCAATCCTTCATATGCCGAGACTGAAGAGAGAATAATTGTTAAATTTAGAGCTCCAACCTTAAAAACACAACGAGATGATTTCATTAAATCCTTAAATACAAATTTTGAATCGTTAAGAATAAAGGATGCCTTCGTTCTAAAAGTTCTAGTTTCGAAAAGATCAGAAATCCTGAATATAATAAACAGAAACCCTTTTGTTGAATATAGCGAAGTCGACTCAAAAGCATACTCACTTGAGATTCCAAATGATTCGGATTTTGGAAATCAGTGGGGACTAACTAAAATTCAAGCCCCCGAGGCCTGGAACATTAGCCATGGCAATAACCAGGTAGATATTGCTATTGTCGACACTGGAATTAACATTAATCACCCTGATCTTGGAGCAAAAATCACCCTCTCTCTTAATTGTACTGTTACAGGTTGCCCAGCAGAAACTTCGACAGATCCCGACGGACATGGAACACATGTGGCGGGAATCGCCTCGGCTATTACTAACAATAGTACTGGAGTTGCTGGTTTGTCTTGGGATGGAAGGCTCATATCAATTAAGTCACTCGATGACGGTGGATCTGGTTTTTATTCATGGATAGCAAATGGAATTATTGCTGCGGCTGATGCTGGCGCTGAAGTAATCAACTTAAGTCTTGGAGGAACATCCTCTTCACCAACTTTACAATTGGCCGTTGATTATGCATGGAGTAAGGGAGCTGTGATTGTCGGTGCTGCCGGAAATAATGGAAGAAATAGAGCAATGTACCCGGCGTACTATACTAATACAATTGCAGTTGCGGCAGTCGACCTAAATGACAAAAAAGCGAGTTTTAGCAATTATGGAACTTGGGTAGAAGTTGCTGCCCCTGGAGTTTTAATCTATTCTACTTATGGGAATGGCTATACAAATCTTTCGGGGACTTCCATGTCAACTCCATTTGTGTCAGGCCTTGCAGGACTTATTTTTGGACAAAATCCAGGTTGGACCAATACTCAAGTTAGAAATCAAATCCAATTAACTTCTGATGCAGTCACGGGGACTGGGACTTATTGGGCCTATGGGAGAATAAATGCTTGCCGCGCTCTTGGTGGATGTATTTCATCTCCAGCTCCAACTCCGACTGCAACTACAGTCTCAACCCCAACCCCGTCTCCAATCCCAACCCCAACTGCAACTCCATCCGTGTCTCCATCTCCAACGTCATCACCCCTTCCTTGGTGGTGTAAATATGTTCCCACTCACTCCACTTGCCAATAGGGTATAGAATAATATCATGAATTTTTTGGTGATTGGGATAGCGGCAGTAATAGTAATAGTCAGTGTCGTCTTTACTCCTAAATCTGCTACTCATGAACCCACATCAACCCCTCTTGCTTCTCCAGAGCCGACAGTAAATCCCACTCTAAATCCCACTCCGGGAGTGGGACAATTTCAATATCCGGGGAGTACAACCGATGATGTTGATAAAATTACCGATTGGTACAAAGAGAAAATAAAGTCGGGCGGGTATAACGTTAAATCTTTTATTACTACAAAAACAAACGGGTTAACTCTAAATAAACTGGCGGCGACAAACGGAGATAATAAAATAGAGGTGACTATTTCTCAAAAATCCCAAACATCACCAGTTGAAATTTCGGTGACCTATTGACAAGGCTACAGGCTTCTTGTAACATACCAAAGCTTAACAAAACTGCCTAGTTTTAAATGGAAATGAAAGAAAAAATATTGGTAGTTTTTAAGTCTCTCCAAAAGCTTGGAGCCAAAGGACTAATACCTTGGGCTATAATTGGACTCTTTCTATTAGTAACAATAGCCGGCATATTTAATTTATTATCTAAAAGTTCTTCATCTAAAATTCAAGTAAAATCAGCCAAAGCGACCCAAGAGCTTAATAAAGAATTCTCATTTCCTCTAAAAAACGATAAGGGTGAGGAGGTAAGTAAAATTAAATTTGTAGTTGAAAACACGGAACTGCGGGACGAGATAATTGTTAAGGGACAGCGGGCAACTTCAGTGGCGGGCAGAACATTTTTAATCCTTAATTTAAAAGTTTCCAATGAACACAATCAAGCAATTGAAATTTCCACTCGTGATTATGTCCGGCTTTTGAAAAATGGAAATACCAATGAACTCTTGGCACCAGACATTCATAATGACCCTGTTGAAATACAAGCAATTTCAACCAAGTTTACAAGAGTTGGTTTCGCGATCAACGATTCAGATCGCAATCTAGTTCTTAGAATCGGAGAAATAAAGGGAGAAAAACAAGAAATAGAAATTAAATTCTGATGGACGGAAATTCCTATTCGACCCAAAGTGTTTCACCACTTCTTTTAGAAGAACTCAAACGCGCGGTAGAAAGTGTCCCCGATTATGGAAGCGTTGAGGTCTATATTCAAAAAGGTCGCGTTACCCAAATTTCAACTAGACACATTAGAAAAACCGAGGTTGTAGGGAGCGCAAATGGTAAAAGTGCTTGACAACCGTGAAAAGTATCTATATACATTAAATTAGATTTTAGGCCGACCGCAAACGGAGGCTTTTGCACTGAACAAGTTTCAGTGTGGAAGCCTCCGTTTTTTTTGTAAAACGGCGGATAAAAAAGAAGTGTCTCTTAAATCCTACAAAGCCTTGTGCGAAGTAGGAGGAGAAAAAAGGAAGGGGGTGAAACAATATATGAACAAATTTCAAAAAGCATTAGCTTCTGCTTTAGCAACCGGTGCAATTTTGGCCAATACAGTTTTACCCGTTTTGGCTCAAACAACAATAGTTATAAGTGGTAATGGAACAAATAGCGATAATACATCCAATGTTTCTTTCACCCAATCAACTACAGTTGTTCAAAGCAATGTAGCTGATGTAAATAACGATGTTTATGCAGATGCAGATACCGGAGATAATGATGCTAAAGACAACACGGGTGGAGATGTTTCAATCAAAACCGGTGATGCCGACGTTGATGTCAATGTAGAAAACACCCTTAACAGCAATTCAGCACAAGTTGATTGTTGCCAAGGTGGCGATACAGAGATATTAATTTCTGGCAATGGTTCTGATACGGACAACGACGCAAATGTTACCTTGGACAACAGCACTACTGTTTTCCAAGACAACTATGCAGATGTGACCAATAAGGTCGATGCATATGCAGATACCGGAGATAATGATGCTAAAGACAACACGGGTGGAAGTGTTTCCATTGATACCGGAGACGCAGAGACCAGTGTAACTCTAGCAACAACAGCTAACGCAAATTCCGCAACAGTTGGGGGAAGCGGTAGTGGTTCCGGAGGATCCCTTTCAGTAAGGATTCTTGGTAACGGTACTAACAGCGATAATACGATTAACTTGGCATTATTGGGCAGTTTGGCCCTTATCCAAGGTAATGTAGCTGATGTACTTAACGATGTTTATGCAGATGCAGATACGGGTAATAATGATGCTAAAGACAATACCGGCGGAGAAGTTTCAATCGAAACTGGAGACGCAAGTGTTGATGTTAGCATTGACAACATGGTCAACTTCAACTGGGCAGACGCGGATTGCGGATGTCTTTTGAGTGACCTGTTGGTTAAAATTGCCGACAATGGATCTGACACAGACAATGATATAAACGCCACATTAGGCTCTCTTCTTACGGTTTTCCAAGGCAATTGTGCCGGGGATGGACCAAGTGGAGCAGGTAGCCTGGGAGATAGTGATTGTGGATTAGATAACATTGTTGACGCATACGCAGATACCGGAGATAACAAAGCGAAGGATAATACTGGTGATCCAGGAGATGATCCAAGCGTAGTAACCGGAGATGCCTCAACAGGTGTTGAGATCGAGAATTCTGGTAATTCAAATGTCTATGGTGCAGTTTCCGAATGGGAGCTTCCCGAATGGGATTTCAATTTCAATTTTTCGTTCGATTTGAGCGATCTTTTGGATTGGTTAAGCGATCATAGCTAACCTTTAGGTTTTTCTCGGCGAGCTGTTTCACTTCGACAGCCGCCGGAAAGACGAGGGCGCAAAGCGAATAGTAATTAGGTATTAGGGATTAGATAAAATGAAAAAAATATTATCGAGCATATTGATAGGAGTAATGCTATTTATAAATGGCGGGGGGTCTATTGCTTTGGCATTTGATTTTCCAACTCCTCCCCCTGCACCAACCGCACCACCAGCACCAACATCAGCACCAGTGCCAACACCAGCACCAACCGCACCACCAGTCCCAACTGCTCCTCCGGCACCTTGGGATCCAACACCTGCTCCTACCCAGACACCTGCTCCGACAGAGGAACTGGTGGCAAGCCCAGAGTGTACCCC
>ERZ1292632.1399-Hain-H43-01um-R2-1399-length-23469-cov-5_pt1 | contig 23469 bp, 38 predicted proteins | sample MGYA00564407_ERZ1292632 | MGnify/ENA primary metagenome ERZ1292632 (study PRJEB36523, sample SAMEA6512637) | groundwater metagenome | collected 2019-01-08 | study: AquaDiva: Metagenomics assemblies of 32 groundwater samples | reverse complement strand
TCTTCAACTGTTCAGGTTGTATATTCGTATGACATCACCTTCCTTCTTTTGGGTATACCTTTACAGGCATAGCCACCCTGACGAAAAACATCAGGAGTTAAATAAATACGCGTCTTATTCATGCGTTAACCAATCCAATCTTTTAGAAACTTCCGGTGAACATTTTATTCTGTAGTTCCCTTTGCTTGTAGATGCCTGTCCTTCTGCAAAGTGTAATACACAAATCTTCTTCTCTTTATCAGGCCATACTTGACCATCATCATCGGTTTGAGGTTTTAGGATAATATCATCACCCTTCATTTCAAAGAAATTCCAGTATGAGTTTGAAGCAAGCCCGTAAAACTTATCATCAACATCAAAGCATTTTACATTGTAGTTTCCGTAGGTACAGAGAATATTTAATAGATCCTGTTCTTTATAGGGAAAATCCATAAAGAGTGATTTATTGCACAGTGACCACCAATGATCAATAAATTCTTTTGAGCGTAGAGCTACCAGTCCACAATTAAAATAAGCTGCTGGAGGTATATTCCAGATTTGTACTCCCCACTTTTTAAACTCACGTGGATTGTTGTTAAATACTACCCCAACATCATAATCTTTAGCTTCTAAGATATCTGTAATTGGTGCACAAAAGATATTGTCAACATCAGCACTAATGACGAGTTCATATTCATCAATAAGGTCTTTAGCAAACATGGGAGTATGGCGGTAGAAGTCGATAGGACCACTAATATTCTTCTCGGTATAGACTACAATAGGCAATTCTTCCTCCGTGTAAAATTTCCTTAGGGAGTTTTTAAACGCGGGAAAGTACTTGGCGTTATTAGCATCAAATATAGTGAATACACAGGCTTTTTTCATGTCTTATCTATAATTTTTGTATAACCAAATGGCAATTTAAGACCTCCTAATTGAATAAAATAGTATCTGCCTCGCCATTCAAACCTACATCTTAAATACATTGAGTGTGGAAATAAAATAACTTTTTTATATTCATTTCTGAGTGAAATGTGTATTATTCCAAAACGAATAAACAAATAGGCTCCCCATAATGCCTTTTTCATTTATATATAGTTATTCCAATTGTAAATACACCTAAATAAATTAAAAATCCATTACTTGTATAATTGGGTGAATAGGAAATCCCAACAATTACCCCTCTATTTAAAAAATAATAAAATTTAATCCTATTCTTCATACTTTTTTCAATAAATATCTATCTCTAGTGAAAAACTTAAAACCCAGTGTGTCAAAGAATGCTTGGTCTCCTGCGTTATGTTCATAGATGATAGTATTTATTTTATCGTTTACTTCTATAAAATCTGGTGCATGTAAAACAGTAGACTCATGACCCTCTAAATCCATTTTTAAAACGTCTACATAATCAATATTGTTATCTCGTATAAACTGAGCCAGTGAGACCGCCTTGACTGGTTCACCACTATCAGCCAGACGAGACCCCGCCCAGGTACTTGTAGCTTCAATAAAAGTATCCTTTGTTTTATCACTAATAGCTAAATGGAATGGTTTTATTTTATCCAAGTGGTTAGCTTTAATTGTTCTAACTAAATTATCATAATTAGCTTTTAACGGCTCAATAGCATAAATAATGTCTGCATAATCATAGGCATAGAGGCTAAACGTACCTATATTAGCTCCAACATCAATAACTGTTTTATGTTCAAAGGCATACTGGTATTCTTTATGCTCAATAACCTCACTCACAAACCTATCCACTTGATTTTCAGGCTCAAAGAATATTTCAATATCTCGTCCGTTAACCTTTATTGTCTTATTCATTTTGTAGCAGCTATTACAACGGCTTCTGTTTTTAACATTTTAGTTTTATATCCTCTATCCTTAAACATTGCCTCCATCTGAGACACTGTAATTCCACTCCAAGTATGCCATTCACAAATAATGGTATCTATCTTAGGGGCAACCCGCTCAAACTCTTCTGAAGCAAACACCCGACACTCAAAACCCTCTATATCAACATTAAGCAGGTCAATATGAGGAATATCCTTAAACATTACTTCTATATCTACACACTCAACCTCTTCAAACTCACCATTAGAAACAGCATCAGAGAGTGAAAATGAGGTTGTATTACCACTATGGTAGAACTTTGTCTTAGTATTCTCATTTGAGAGAGCTAGTTTTTGAGGCGTCACCTTATCAAGCATGTCGTTAAAAGCAAGCATATGGGTGAGAGTTTCAAAGTGTTGTTCTGAAGGCTCGAAGGCGTATATCTTAGAAGCATGCTGATATGCCCAGAGCGTGAAGATGCCGATATTCGCTCCTACCTCAGCTACCACCATGTCCTTTTTAATATAAGGATCATAGAGTTTTTCTATCCAGGTTTCTTTTATTACCTCCGGTATATAATCTTCAGCAAAGTCTCGGAAAAATAATCCCTTTAATTTTTTCATATTCAATACAAAAGCCTGTAGAAATCTTGTCGAAAACTACAGGCTCGTGTTTTGACAAGATTTTTTATTACACAGCCATTATACCATATTAAGTTGTCGAAACAGTATCCCGTTCCTCAACATAACTTGATCGATATCTAATGACGTAGGTACTTGTACCTGCTGGAATAGTTTGTGGTAATTTAATAGCGTTTTGTGCAAGAAGCACTGAACTTGATGGAGTTCCATCAAATACAGCAGTTCCGTTAGTTTGCGTTCCAACACCAAGTAAATTTCCACTAATCCATTTCACATCAGTTGTTCCACCTAACCTCACAGGTAGACCCAAAAGTGCGGATGTTCCAGTTATAGCGCCTCCAACCATTGGAGTACCGTTTGCATCTCCTGCAGTTGAAAAGCTATAAGAACCACTTGTTATCTTTGACCACACCTGAGTGCCATTTACGGTTCCGCCTCCTGTTGCAGTTGCAATCGTGACTGATTCACTCACCGATGAACCGAACTGATCTAAACCATTAACTGTCCATGTTCCACCGTGCGTTGAACCTGATGCAGCTGCGACTCCGTATACCGCATTACGAGGATAATCAGCATAGCCACGAGCAGTAATGATATTTCCAACAAACGCCTTCGTTTGTCCTGCAGTACCAACTGCGGTAGTACCAAACCACGTCGGACTAATCGTTGGATTGATCACAATGTACTGTTGATCCCAACCAAGCTCGTCACTTGTAACTTTGTTTCCAGAGAATCTAACATCTGGAGCCCATTTCTTTAATGCCATATTGTATTAAGTCACACGCTCCTCTCTAAATATATTTTGTATGAATTTTCCCACTTTAACTCGTTGCCTCGGACTTAATCCAGCTTCCTTTGCCAACTGGTAGAGTGAAACTGGGTATATCTTACGTCCATTTTTATTTTTTCTCGGCATTATCCAAGTATAGCAACTTCTTGCATCTTTCCATTAAGTTTAGTCTTGATTGTTTTAAGTATCCGCTCACCTTTTAAATGAGTCATCCAAGTGGGACCAAAGTACTTCTCAATCGATTGCCCTTGATCCGAACGCATTGAACGGGCATAGGTAAGAATAGCGTTAACCCGTTCTTGTATTCGCTCACCTTCTTCTTTAAGAATGCGTTCTCTATTCTCTTTGGTCTTGCGTTTAACACTCTCCATAACTGCCTGATTATGAGCAGGCGAAAAATGCTCATCCCCATCTTCTTTAAAAAATAAGGCAATATCTTCTTTCTGTTGCCTGATAATCTCAGGGCTTTGTTTTAGATCAAGTGGTGGCGCTGCCATAGTATAGGGATACAATTGTGCTCGCAATTATATCCTTGTACTAGTCCCTTTTGTGACGTTTGAATCTGCATAAAAGGGACCAAAACTGCAAATGCTTACGCTGTTTTTTGCGTGAGTCGTGCATTGGCTCCAGGTGCTCTACAGAGTAAATTAGTAAACCAAACCATAGTAGCCTGATAAGTAATCTTATCTGGGCGGCGCATCAATGCTGATTCACCGGGTCCTTCTAAGAAACTCATTGGGGAAACCTCACAAACCGTCCATGAATCTAGGTTTATGATGATCACCTCACCATCTGGAACGTCATAATCGAGGAAAACCCCGACTTTACCTGCTCCAGCTGCAAACTCAAGTCCTGTCCAACCTCCGACAAGATCCGTTTCATTAACTGATCGGCGAAGTGCCTGCAGTAATGCACCATACTTATCGAAAAGTGTGGTGTTAACGAAAATTGCAAAGCGGTCATTCATACCTGAAAACTTACGTGCGGCGAGGTATTTACTCGTCATTGCTGACAGAGTAAGTGCGCCGGACGCCGTTCCAAGCTGTGGTGTCCACCCTTGAGATGAACGAGCTACTCCTGCATAATTAGCAGTCGCAGATGAGAGTGCTAAACGTACTCCCTGGATCTCACTTGTACCAGATCCTGTGCCTGAACCATCAAGGATGGTAACAACTGCACTTCCTACCACGTTGGCGGGAATTGCGGCTGTAAGGGTCACAGACGTACCAGTTGTGGATGAGATTGTTCCAACTCCAGATCCAGCTGCTGAACCGAAGCCAATGACCTGATCGGCGAAGAGGTATTCAGTTGGGCCAATGTCTCCATTAACCGTTCCGTATACATCTGCAACACGAGCATCATTAACTGAGGCTCCCAATGCTGAGGGAAGTTGTACAGAGAAAACGCTGGCTGACACAGATCCGAGGACCTCTGCCACCACACCGTATCCATCTGAGTAGTATTGTCTGTTCACGTATTTACCAAAGTCGTCCGCAAGAGATTTAGCCTGGAAGGTCAGTTGGGGTTCCACTGCACCTTTCGCAGTTCTGGTCGCATCGAGTGTAAGTTTTGAAATATCAAACGTACCAGTAACAATCTTTTTCGCAACGCTTGCTTGTCCAACAGAAGCCTTACTATTTACCAAACTGTTGCCATCATTGGCTAAGTTTGTAACACCTCCATGACGACTCGTCCGAATCGGAGCATAGAAGTTATCATTCATAAAACTAACACCATCATTCCGCTTAAGATTACTCAAAAGTGGAGTGGCAGTTGAAAAGTTATTCTGAATGTACGGTAACAGCACTTTAGTCAAACCATTGGATATACTATCTAATGTAATTGCCATATTTTATTTCACCTCCAGTCTAGAATTACAAATGTTTTTATATACCTTATTCTTGCCTACTTGCGTGTACCGCCTCATAAAAGAGCTTATCCACGTTATCATTGGTCACCCTTACCTCTTTTGGCTCTTTAGATCCTGGAACCGCTGTTTCGGTATAGAAGCCTTTTGGCTTAGATGCGATGATTTGCTTCTGGCGCCACTCATCCAGCTCTTTCTCATGCAAGTCCTTATATGCCTTCAAGATATTCTTTGGCACATCGGGGTTCTTCATGTGCTCAAGCACCTTTTCCCGATCAAACTTAGGTCTGCCATCAGTCCCATCAATCTCCACCTCAAGCTGTTCGCATTCATCCTTAATTTTCTCAACTTGACGCTGTAAAGCATAATCTTGGCGAGTCATCAGTTCGTCACCAAAAACACTCTTTATCTGTTGTTTGGCAATTTCTTTTTGCTCTTGCGTAAGCTCTTCAAACTTGATACCTGCTGAGGCTTTTGCCCTAAGCTCATCAATTTCTTTTTTATACTTTCCAATATCTTCATTTTTCCTCCCAAATTCTGATACGAATTTATCAATGCTTCCGTGATTCTTCTCAATCTCGCGTGCTTTCTCACCGAGTCCCACTAACGCATTGAGTTCGTCTTGGTTATATTCTTTATCCCCCAATTTAACTTTTGGAATTTCTACTTGTTCTCCCTGTTCAGGATTTTGTGTAATTGGATCAGGCATAGTGCCTCCTTCTCGTCAGTACCACAAAGGTCTGGACGTATTGTTAGTATTGATTTAATAATATGAGGAGTTAGAAGCGGGTCAAGTTTGGAGACTTACTCTCCATGAAAATATGCGGAGAGGGTCGTAAATCCTGCTTTGTTTGTATAGTCACTATTTATAAGTGCTTCATTGCCACCGTGTCCAAGATGCCAGTACGACGCGCCTTTGATCCACGGCCTCTTAAACGCATTAAATGTATCAGTGATTTGTTGTACTTGCTGTGCAGAATTGGTTGCGTTGATTGTTCCATACTCACTAATGACTATATTCACATTAGGCAATGTTGTGTGGAGTTCATCAAGATCTTGAGCCATAGTACTATTTGCCGCAGGATAATGATCAATTGAAATCTCCCCACCTTGTGCATCAATTGTTGCCTGTTCAAGCTGAGTACGTCCCTGCCAATATGAGTTGTTATCACCCCAGACTAAGAATCCATTCGTACCAAAGTATCCGACCTTTTGAGGAACTACGTTGATCGAAGTAAGCGCGGCACTAGTACTTGCTACTGCATCTCGCATCCATTTATTCCATGTAGTTTGATTAGCAAACTGACACACACCCTGTGGACAGCCACCCCAGTTAGTGAATCCTGCATTCTCGGGTTCAGGAATTGGCGTCACAATATCTCCGTTCGCAAAGAGTGATGGATGTGAAGTTATGTAATTAGTAATGAGAGATAAATAATCAGTACTATTATCCTTTGGCACATTGTAGATACCTTCAAACGCGAGTGGCATATGTCGGTGCCAGACTTTGAGACCTCCCGCACGGATTGCATTCACCCATCGCGTGGTAAATGCCACACTGTCGCCGCAGGCAGGGCTATCGTAAGGCGTAGAAATGGCGATATGAGTCACACCTAGTGATACAGCTTTAGAAACCTGTTGAGCGATTATACTGTCGCTTGGCTGATTACAAACCACATCTTTAGACCATTTCATCACATCAACGGATCGAAGTGGCCAATAGGGACTTGGTGATGGAGTAGGAGTCGGTGATGGCGTTACACTTGGACTCGGCGAGGCCGTAGGTGACGGTAGAATGGTCGGACTTGGAGTGGGGGCTAGGGTAGGTGCAGGGGACGCAAGCGTGTCATAGACCTGTACACTGGTAACGTCAAAGTTCATTTGTCCCGTATAGTAAAACTTGATTCTAAAGCGTACGGTATTTAAGTTAGGATTAAGTGAAGTTGAAAACAACTTGTATGCTGAAAGTGGAATGGTAAGTACTTGACTCCCATTTAGACAATTCTGCAGGTAGGGGAAAAGCGATACTTGGTACTGTACATCAAGTGTAGGCTGATCAAATACCGCTAGAGCGTTGCCAGAATAGGTAGTATCAAGACATTTACCATGCAGATCAAGCGTAATTCTAGAGTAGAGTTTGCCATTTAACACCGTTGGTGTGAGTGTTTGAAAGAATACCTGATTCTTGTGATACGCATCGTAGTGCCATGGAGAAGTGAGTAGTTCTGTAGAAAAAGCGTGAATGAGTCCACTAAAGAGAATGAGTCCCAGAAAAAGAGCTAAGATGATAAGTATAATCTTCTTCACAAATAGATTATATCATGAGATAAGGGTTCTTGCGCCTGAAGAGTTCCAAGTGAAATTATCGTAGGTAGAAGCTGCTCCGTTGCCATTTTGTCTTAAACCTACACTAGTTGCTGTAATAGGAAAAGTTGACATCTCACTCGCTGTAAGTCTATAAGAAGTACTTAATGATACTTCAGGAACAGTGACGATAATGAGATTATTATATAGTTTAACCGTTAAAGTATAATTTGTAGCAGCGCTAAATACTTGAGATACGGTAACTAATGTTGTATTTGAACCTGCAACGCGCTTCATAATTAAAAGATTATTTGAAGAACTAATTCTAGTAATTAAATAATTTGATGCATCAACAACTCTAAAACATAAACCTGCATTCCATGGATCATTACTATTGATAACTACAGAGAGAGTCTCAAAATTTCCAAATCCGGTATTTATAACAGCGGCAGATTCAGAAATTGCTGATGATGCATAAGCTTTATTACTTGTAATTCCCCAAGTTCCACTTAGTTGTGTCCACGCTTGACCCTGATTAGTTGAACCAAGATTTGAAGTAGAATTAGCACGAGTAAAATTATCTGAAAGAGTTAAATTTATTGGTAACCTATTACTCACCGCAGAGCGGGGTTTGAGAAAGACGTCTGTAGAGTAAGATACACCACCAGACATTGTCAGATTTTTCCCAGCAGATCCACTATCAACAGGGGCTGTACCTGAACCTTCATCTAATTTGTACCAAGAGAATGGTGTAGTGAGGTTTTGACCTTTATAATAAATATTTTGTATCTGCGACTGAGTTGGTTGTGTATTAAATACCAATACTTCATCCATAAAGACATTTGCAAATCTATTTCCTGCAAGAGCTATTGCACCTATGCGTATAGAGTTCACTGTTATTGCTGATAACCAGCTTGTGGTAGCGGATGATCCAGTAGAATATGTTCCTGATATTTCTTCTCCATTGATATACAAATGATTTCCTGCAGGGCCTCCTGTAAAGGATAAGTGAATCCATTTTTTTTGCCAGCTAACAGGAAATGAGATGGTAAATCTTATAATATTTGAGGCTGTTCGTAATGCAACATCAAGAACATTAGTTGTACTAAATTGTAAGAACAATTGATTATTATCACTACCCAATGCGCCAATTTGAAAAAAACCTTGATTAGTACCTGTTTGTAAAGCATTCAACCAAAATGCTATTCCTCCCTCAGAGGATGTATTAGTGTATGTAGTATTGAAGGCTCGCCCATCAACTCCATCGAATTTCAAACAACTCACCATGTCTCTAACCAAAAACCTACCTGAAACAGCAGATCTAGCCATAATGATATCCCTCTATTTGTTTATATGAGAATGATTGAGCTCTATAGCCAGTGATTGCAAGTGAGGTGCGAGCCATAATTAATCTCCTTAAACGTAATGGACGTGATAAACGAAGTTTGCTGCGGTAAGACCTGTGGTGCCTAAAGTTCCTGCTGCAGTACCTATACTTACCGCAATACCTGTGGTGAAATTATGTGAGGGTGAGAAATCTCTATCACCGATAAACACATTAGTAGTTCCCGGAGGAAGCATAAACGAATACACTGGTACACTTCCTTGAGGACTTACAGTAGCTACATTATGAAATTGCAACCAGGCAACCGATCCACTTAGATTACAAGCGTAAGCAGAATATACATTACCTGCTGAGGCTTTAACAATTGAAGCCACCGATCCACCGAGATTAGTAAATAATGAAGCTTGATAGGTTGAGGAATTGACTGGCTTCATCAAAACACCAGCAACACCATTGGTATTGTCTTCATAACCTGGAGCGTATTGTTCAACATTCTTGAGATAACCACTTGCATCTGTTTGTAAATCAGTCCTATCACCACTTGCATATACTTGTGCTGTACCTTGATAAACACCACCAATTTTGACTGGGTTACCTGAATCCGCAGCATTGTCCGCTATGTTCCCAACAACGGTAGCCAAGTTAATAGTTCCTGCTGTTATATTTGCTCCACCTCCAGCCCCACCACCACTTGCTCCTGATGATATTCTTCCGAAGATGCTCATTGTTCCAGAGGTATAATCTGAAACCCGGGCCCGTACGTAACTGATACCTGAGAGACCAGCTTTATAGAGTCCTGTTGTAGTTGCCGTTGTACCTGAGGCACCAGAGGCGACATTCGTTACTTGGAGACCGTTCCATACCGTTTTGTCAGTTGAGGCTTCAAATACCGCAGTGGCTACAAATGTACCCTGTACATCAAACACCCCAGTATTAAATCCTGAGACGGGTAAAACATTACCATTGCCTGTTGCAGTGATTGTTCCTTGAAGTGCTGTACCATTGCTAATATAGGATAATTCACTCATAAATAAATCATATGCACATTAAATACGGTGTCAACTTTTCTTCATTGCCATTTCTATAGCTTCCTGACTATACGTTCTCTTACTTGGTTTAAATTTCTTTCTCTTCTTTTTCATTTTCCTCCTTTGGTCTATTTGCTTGATCTATTTGTGCAGCAGTCTGTAACGCCTTCACTTTCTGCTCTGTTTCAATAGGTGAATCATCAGTAGCAGGCTCAAACCCCGCTTGAATTTCCATCTGACGCTTAATACTTGGCGGAGCGTCTTTGTAAGGTATTGGTGCTGTTTCAGGATTATCAACAATAGGACCTTTAATCTTATCTGCAAGACCTGATTCTTTAAGCCCCTCAATAACTCCGATCTTATTCTCGGTAATCCGCTTCTCTGACGCTTGTGGACCTACTTCACCCGCCTCTTTCAGCGCTTCAAGGATCGCCACCTTCATCTGAGTAACTTGATCATTAGTAAGTGGGGATGCCTGAGTACCCTCTTTCATTGCCTCCATAAACTCCTGCGTTGATCCAAACTTGAAGATTTCTAGGAATTTCTTAACGACAAGAGCTACTGCTGGCTGTGTTAGATAGCCATTCTTTGCCATCTTATCCATCCAGTCAACAATTTGTAACATAGTCTCGCGTTTACCTGCCTCAGTAAATCCAAGGCCTGATTCAATTTGAATATCTATGCGTGTATCAGCTTTAAGTGGTATTGCATTTGGCATCGTCATCATCTTCTTCTTAGCCATCTTACCGATTGTTTTAGCACCACGCTCACCGATCACATCGAAGTAATCAGGCTCACCATCTTTCATCTGGTACACCGTTTTGGGAGTCATGAAGTAATTAGCGCCAATATCAATCATCCGCTCTGCAATCCGCCTCACCGTCTCCTTGAGTTGATCAGTAGGTATTTTAAGATTTGCATATTCAGTTGCTTTCAGTGATTCAATCGCCGTACCAGATTTAACACCACTGGGGAGTTGTCCCAATGCCGCAGTAGAGGCGCCCTGTTCCTCTATAAAGCTGTTTAAGAGTTCAATGAGTGAGAACACATGAGAAGGTATCGGCATAGCCTGTGCTTGAACTGGCGGAGTTGTGTCGTATTCAACCTCAAGTCCACCTGAAACGTTATTCATGTGATAATTTTCACCACGCCGCTTAAGCCATGCACCAACAACCATTGTGCCCACATGACGCTCTAAACGGGACATCACAATGTCTAGTGACTTGTTAGCTGGAATAAAGCGTTCAATAAGCGCTGTTTGATAAATAGGACCGGGCTCAAGACGCAGATCAATAAAGGGATATTCATCAATTGAGAGATATTTATCCGATAGCCAAATACCCCCAGCTTCAAATACCTGTCTAATGACACAGTCACCCTTCTCTTTTTCTTTGTAGTCCTCACCTAAATCCTTAGCCACCTTATCCATATTATCTTCACTAATGTATTCCTTGATGTATGCTTCTTTAAGCAGCAGTGACGCTACAGAATCAGGGTTGGTCTGGAATCCAAATCGTGACTGCATATATGCTTGTTTAATCTCACTACTTGCATACTTATTATCAGGACTCAGTAGATTTACTTGATCTTCATCGAAATTAGGATTGGCTTTTATTTCAGATATGAACTTAGGACAGGCTTTAACAATAAAGGGTGATTCATAAATTGAGTTAAGATTGCCCTTGAGATAAATATCAAATGCGTCATAGACCTCTGCCTTAATTTCCTCATTCTCAGCATCAGGGTATATCTGCATGTATGCAACACAATTTTTACCCGCAAGCAGAGCCATTAGGATTATCTTTTCTTTAATGTGTAAATTTTTCCACTCATTTTGCACCCATTGTCCCGTTCGCAAAGCCTCATTCTTAGCTTTCTCGTAAACCATCTCATATTGGGGATCATTGGGGTCCATTACAATTTTTTCAGGATATGCAACCGGCGTCCATTCATTTGCCAGCATTAAATTAACTACACCTTGTAGTTGGCGTGATGCTTTAGGAATTGCCCGATGTGGCATGAAGTTATTGTGTGTTTGGGAGATATCTATAACCTTATCAGTAACTCTTGAAACATACCGATAATGAAACCCGTCATAGAAGAAATTATTATCGTACCATTTCCGCTCAAACGGTTTACGCTGAAACCCCTGATTAACAACAAATGTCTCTATTTCGTTGGCGACTTGATGTGAGCCCATGCCTTCGGTTGCAGATTTCTTCATAAGCTAAAGTATATGAGGGGAGGAGGAAGCGTCAACTTTCGAGTTGATCCTTAATCATCTTATCGAAAGCATCAGGATTATCTGCGGTTACGGGTAAAAACTCTTCCTCTGCATCAGGAACATCTTTAGTCTTACCAACCTTATCAACCATTTCAGCACGATTAAGATCATCGACATTACGTGATAAAAGCGCTCTAATAAAGGTCTTACGTTCTTTAGCAAACTGATTTGTTTGATAAGCGATAAATGCAATAAGACCAATAATTATGATTAATAGGAAAAGGTCATCTATCATAATGTTCCGTATGCTCCCAGTATTCATTAAAAGGGTTTGGGAGTTTATACCACCAGTTATTATACGTCACCGTGTCTGGATCTAAAAGTGTGGGGTATTTCTTGGGTATGATACGAATGATTATAGCAACCTCACCAATGAATATCCTATATCCATCGGTGAGATACTCAAAGCTCGTAACGTTTATATCCTTAGCAAGTGTTGGCAAGAGCGATGTTTGTGAAGGAACTGCGTGTTGTTTAAGCAAGCCAAAGACAATTTTATTCTCTTTAAATGGCAGTTCATGCTTTATGCAGTATGCAGCTTCACCCAAAACAACATAAGGAAGTGTGCAACGCTCCATGATCTCATCAATTGCCCAAAGCGCTTCATTGATTTTATCCTGTCTTATTTCAGCTTTCCCATTCGTCGTAGTCGTCGCTTTGGCCTCTATTTCTGCCTGTAAGCTGTCTAATGAACTCTTGACGGATGATAGACTGGTCGGTCTGTGGGGTGGTTGAAATGACGGGCTGGAGTCTAAAGTTGGCGAGGGCATGGCTGGTGACAATATCGTCGTGGTAGCCATCTTTGGCTTGGTAGTAGATTTTACCTGTCGGGCCGATTTCGTAGGCATAATTATCGTATTCGAGGAATGATTCTTCAATAGGAAGTATAGCACATTTCTGTAGTGAGATAGAAATAGACAACTTCTCAATCATTTCTTTTTTAGTCTCATTAGTTATTTTAATTGGATCTACCGCCACTCCGGCGCGAACAAGATCATCTGCAATGGGGTCTCCTATACCTGTGGCATCAAGCACACACAGCGCATTATTGTAGAACTTGGCAATAGCCGCAATCTTAGACTTCTGATATGGCCACTCAAGCGTATTAAAACGGTCCTGATAGACCTGATGATTGTTAGATCTTCTGAATACACTAATTACCGTGAAGTCCTGTACTTTGGCCAAATCAACTCCCATCACATACAACTCGTTTGCCATTGGCTTTTGAGGCGTTGCAGTGGCTGCTTCTCGTACACCCCTGAATACTGAGCCTGCACCTTCAATGAACTCACACAAGTATTCTGATTTCCATGTAGTCTCAAGTGAGGTAGCATGTGCCTCTTCACATTGTTCAGGTGTGAATATACCGCTATCAAAAATGGTGAGCTTTGATGATTTCCACTCTTTGGGTCTCGTTAGACCGTAGTTAAAAATATCAGCCGCATGATTCTTACCACAGGGAGTAAACAGAAACCATACCCACGCGGTAGGATTAGCCCGCACAATAGGCTGTACGACACTATCCCAGACCTCACGCTTTTGATAGCTAAACTCATCTAAAACAATACCTTGTGGATTAGGACCGCGCATAAGATCTGGCCTGTCAGAGCCAAAGACATATATTTGACCTCTTGAGGGTAATATATCAACTCGCAACTCAGTCTCACGCTTCTTGATTATCTTTGAATCTGGGTTATACCAATCAGGGATATATTGAGGAAACATACGGGGATCGTCCCACACAGTCTTCTTAGCTACACCGTAGGATGGACCAATGTACCAGTAAGGAGCCGGGTTCTTAAACGCGTGCCTTATCAGCTGGTTCACTGCCAGCGTTGTCTTTCTTGCCTTCCGGTGCCAGTTGAGAACTTGGAACCGGTGTGGATCCGCTAGTATCGGCACCATGTACGGCATTGGCTGGAAGTTGTATGGGATCTGAATGATCATAGGCTACAATTTGAAACTGCACAGGCTTTTCACCATCACCCGCAAGTATACGCTTTTCAGTCTCTATCATTCCATGATTCGCTTTAAGTAAAAATATAGCCATACCAGGATTGACTTCCTTCCCACCAAACAAACCATCATCAATCAGTTCATTCTTTTGCAACTGCCTGATTCTTTTAATTGCGGCGGAAAAGTTTGAGGCTGGATACTTCTTTTGCCATTCAACAGCAGTATCATCATCTATTCCTATTTGGTCGCAGAATTCCTCTATTTTAGGCAGCTTAGTTTGCTCTCTCCCACAAGTAGAGAGATATTCATTTGCTGCGGAAATATAATCAAACTGAGGATCGTAATCTGTAGGTCGTCCCATCATATTATCTTTTCAAACTTAAAAAACACGGTAAATTATTACTCATCATATCACTCATTATATCAGGCATCTCACTTTTACTTTCCGGATAGTAAGTTTTGATCTTATTTAATATTTTATTCTTACCGAATAATAAATTTATATTAGTTGCGTCATGGCTGAATCCGTCCAATTTATAGTCTTGATCTCTACCACTACCAATAAGTTTAACTGGGATCTCTTCATGATTGAGATAATTACGAATCAACTCTATAGGCCTATAGATAAGAAATGGGGTAATTGAATAGAAGAAGACTATTTTACCTTCAAGAGCTAAACCGATTGATAGACCAAGACAGGCCATTTCCGCTGCTCCCCCGTTAATATACCTATTGGGGAACTGCTCAATGATGGGGTCGAATCCGCCACGACCTAGATCCCCTGTAACCGCGTAGACATTAGTATTTTCACGCATGAGCTGTGTGAGTTGTTTAAAGAAAGTTCTTCTCATAAACAATCAATTACTTCTCTATACTTCTCTTCTGTATCAAGTGTCTGGTAATGTCCATTAACACCCTGTAAGAACTTGGGATAGCCTTCCATGTTTGAAAGATAAAAGGTAACAATGGGTGTATTGGGGATAGAGATCGTGAGGCCTTGCGTGAGTTCCTTAATCGTACGAGCCTTATATACTCCCCAGCCAAAGGCTTGAAATTTAGTAATAAGTGAGTCTATATCCGTCTCCTTCATAGCGCTGTATCCATTAGCATTAACCGCAAGTTTGAAGTTATCCAGCTTTCTCTCTGCTGCAATTCTAAGTGTCTCCCACCAGATGCCCTCAGCGAGTGCGCCGTCACTCGTGAGACACCACACCTTCTCTGGCTTGCGTGCCTCTGATGCACCAAGGGCGATAGATCCAGCAAGGCCTAAAGATCCCCCTGAAACATAGATACCATTATCAAGATCCCTATTCTGGTGTACGCCATGTATCTGAAAAAGCTTTTCAGCACTCTTATTCTCATACTTCTCAATCACCGCATAGAGCGCCATCGCAGCGTGAGCGTTATCAAGCACAAAGGGATCTGTACCCTTAAGAAAATAGATGGTATCGATAATATCAACCGCAGTAAGACAGCTTGATAAATGACTCTCTTTATAGGCGTAGGATAGATTTACAATTCGTTTTTTAAGGTCGTTGTTCATAGCATTGTTCTAATTATCTGCTCTAGAGATTGAGAAATTGGTACGCCCATCTTGGCACACCACGATTCATTGTCATAGCTACGTAGTGACTCAACAATTTTAACATTTGCCTTTTTACCCGTTACTCTTTCAACCATCTCCAAGACCTCTTGATTACTTGTTGCATGACCTGAGCCTATTTCAATAACATCTCCCGAGCATTTATTAAACTTCGGATCTAAAATAGTCAGTATTGCTTTACAGAAATCATCAATTCCAACAAAGTCGTGCTTAGGGGATGGCACAAAGGGAATCTCTTTACCCGTTAGACATGATTCAATGAGTTGAGGTATGAGGTGTTGGCGCTGTTCACCCTTACCAATAACGGTGTATGGTCTAATGGTAAAAACAGGTTTATTATATTTATTGACAAATGCCTTTACAATTCGCTCTCCTGCCGCCTTTGTAGCGCTGTACATTGTTTCGTACGAAAGATTAACGCTTGATGATGAGAAATTAAGAAACGCCTGATATCTTGTTCTTCTTGACGATTCAAGTAGATTGTGCAGAGCAATTATATTTGCGTTGATGATATATGCATCATTATTGTGGCTCGACATGTTCCCATAACTTGCACAATTTATGATTATATCTGGCTTTAGTTCATTAAAAGATTGGAGAAGTAATTTAGGATCATATAAGAACCATCTTGGAATAGGCTTAACCTCAATATCTTGCCTTCTAAAAAGAGCAACAAGATTTGAGCCTATAAACCCCGAAGATCCAGATATTAAGGCTAACATGTACCCATTATATCACTTATTAAACTCATAAATAATATCAGAGCCATTGTTCATATTTTCAAACCTGATTTCTAATTTATTACCTTTAAAAATTGCCTTGCAAACCTTATTAAAAACCTTATCGATATGAGCTCTTTTAAGACTTAAATCCTCTATGCTTTGACATTGAGAATACTCATATTGAACAGACTTTCCAAACAGCTCGAAGAACTCTTTAATTTCCTCTGAATTACTCTTCGTCTTCATTTTCTATCCTCTGCCATTCTCTTCACAATCTCACCCACATACTCTACGCCTTCAATGACTAACCAGATAAGAAAACTAATGAGTGCAAGTATAAAGGCGAGTGTGTAGTGCAGGTATTTCATTGTACCTCGCGCACTAATTCAGGTTGTGTACTCAACTTCAATGGCTGATCAGACATCATATAATCACCTTTCCATTCAACATAAGCGCCCTCAGTGGTAAAAAAGAATATTCCGTCTACATTCTCTCCATAAGATCCGTCTACATCTGGAGCTTGGACAAGATTCCCATTTCCAGAACATGAGGGAGTATTAGTAGCATATCTTGCATCTTTACAAGAAACCCCGTCGTTATTCACTATTTGCTCTTGAGGAGTCATATATGAACGTAGACTTGATACTTTACCTTTAACACTATAAAAAGCCATGACTTTCCCATAGTTCACCAAGTATATATAGCTAACTTTATTTTCATTATCAAATAATTCTGCTCTGCGCTTAATATTCAACCGTTCTTGAGAGGTTTGTAGTTGCGGAACAGGAACAGCTTCTACGAGTTTTTTTTGGTTATTCTCAAGCTTTTTAAGTTCCTGTGCATTTGAATTCCTGTTTACAGTACAATCATAACCAAATCCTAAAAAACAGGCATGAGCTGGTTTTGCAAGACCAGTAACTACTGCTGCTATCAAAATGAGTGCAATTGCGATTACAACCATGAATTCAATAAGTGTAAATCCTTTATTTTTCATAAATATCTCCTTAAATTTTTTATAATGGAAAAAACAATGGTAATTCGTCTTTAAATATGGCTCGATCAGCTTCAGATGCACGAGCGTTATACTCTTTCACCTGAGATTCACGCTCATTTTTAAGACCCTGAGCAACAGCGCTCAGTCGTGAACTTTCAGTCTTATCTTCAAATGTCCATTTCTCTCTGGGACCCGCATCGGTTTTGAAATCAGTAACAGTCTTGTCAGCTATAACTATTTGAGCCTCAAGTGCCTTAATTGACCCCGCACGTTCCTGAAACCAGTGATAGTTATAGATGGCATTGTCTGCATTGAATGTTTTTGTATTGATATCCCGTTCCATTTGAACCTTTGAGTTCAATCTCAACCACGGAATGGTAATAATATTCATAGCAGTTCCAACAACTGCGGTACCAATGAGTAAAACGATCCCTCCGATAATAGCTAATATATATGCCATAAACCTCCTATATCTTATAAACCAATACTATATACTCTAATTTATTACTCTTACTTGTCTTCTTTTTCTTCACTTTTGGTTTCTTGGGAATTGGTTTAACACGGGTGGCTATACATGAATCATTACTAAATTGAATTGTATAATCACCATCACCGTAATTCACATATATTGTACCAACTCTACCCTCATGTTTTGGATTACTTTGAGAACACTTAACCACCCTCACTTTATCGCCTATTTTTAGTTCTTTCATATATTTTTATTCATAAATATTAACAACTAGAAGCTGGGCTCAAGGTAAATCAACCCTTGAGCTTCTAAACATTTAAAAGTGGACATCTTCACTTGGTAATAACTCCAAGCTGCCTAGCCCCTACCCCAGCTCTTAATTGTTAAAAAATAGCATCTTCATTAGTTTCTTTTTCATACTTATTTTGCTTTACAATACGATCCATCTGCATTTTTAGTTGGACACGCATAGAATGCGTCATAGGGCTTTCCTGTTGTTTTATTAACTCCGGGTGGACGTAGAACCTTAGTTGTCCCATGGACTGAACAAACAGGTACATTCTGTGGCACTGGTGAGGCCACTGGTTGACTTACAACGGCTGATTGAGGTGAAACATTCCTAGTAGCCAACGCTTGGTCTCTAGCCGTTTTAAGCTCATCCCATGAGTCCATACGCAGCGTAAAGTTCTCACTCACACCGTCCTTATTCGTCCACATAGCCGTATACTGATATTTAGCGTCTTTTACATAAACATTATTCTCTATTTCATCCATAATTCCTCCTTAATTTTTAATACTTTACCTAACTAAATTTGCTTGAAATATACGCAAGCCTTTAATGTCTCTAACACCCTTTTTAATTGATTCATTTATTTTCTTAGAATCAGGTGAGCAAAATTCTCTTGGAACTAGTTGTTCGTCTGTTATTTCATATTGCCAAAGTTTATATACTCCTTTGACTTTTGCATCGCGCCTTGCATATTCAGCTTCTAACTCAGCCTTTTTCTTTTGTTCATCTAACTTACGCTGCTCTTCCTGTCTCAATTTTTCTTCATCAAGCTCTCTTTTCTGACGCTGAAGTTCCAGTCGTTCATTTTCAAGCGCTTCTCTTTCTTGACGTTGTTTCTCAGCGACTTCTAAAGCTTTCTTTTTCTCGTCATCCGACGCTTTTAGTGCGGCCATTTCTTTAGCTATCCGCTCATCTTCAAGTTTTTTTAATCGAGCTCTTTCTAAGGCAAGTTTTCGCTCTTCCTCTTCCCTTTTCAATCTTTCAATACGCTCACGTTCCAATCGCTCATCTTCAAGTTTTTTAAGTCTTGCCTGTTCTTCAGCAAATCGTTTTCGTTCTTCTTCTAAGCGAATCCTTTCTTTTTCTTGGTTATATTCAAGGATCTTTTGTTTAACTATAGATTTTGCTTGAATAATTGGCAGTGCTGTCTCTTTGAAAAGTGTATTTACTTCTTTCACAAAATCGTTGAGCGGCTTAGTTATCTCTAACCTCTTCTCTTCAAGTTGCTGTTCAGTAATTTGGCAGTCCTTCAAGATCATTGAGGCGACTTGTGAATCTTCTGATTTAGTCAGATTTAATTCATTGGATCTCTTAACAAGGTCGTTTCCCTCGTTTATAAAAACCTGTGCATCCTTTTGATATTTAACAATTTGTAAATCCATAAACCTCCTTCAAGTATTTATACAATCTAAACACAATCCTGTTTGCTCTACGTTGTGCTGCTCTGCTTCACTGCCTGATTTAGCTCCACACAATTTACAGTCTTGTCTAATCTCAACATGTTCATGTGGTGTTGGGAAGTTATTCATAATCGTACCTCCGCGTTCATATCTGGATACAATTCTTTTGTTACTCGTTTTTCCTCACTGTCTAACCAAGCCTGAAACTCAAGTGCACCCGCTTTTGCAGCCTCATTACACTGCTCACACTCGTTGGTGATAGTTAATTGACAGTTATGCATGTATAAGTCTACTGCGCTCATATGATTAAAAAGGTTGATACGCTTCTTGTAAATCTTTATCGGTAAATTCGTTACCCAGTGTTGCTTCTACAAAATCCCGGGTATCCCAATCATGACCGTATCCGTAGAGCGTCTTTATCTTCTCGATTCGCTTATCTCTGGCGGTTCTGCGTTGACCTAACCATTTACTAAAGTTTCCCTGGGTGACTCGTGTATTTGAAATATTACTCATATAATTACCCTGCCCTAAAACTTTCTAAAAATACTTCTGAACCCTTATCCGTTTCACCAATCTTTCTACAAGTCCATTTACCCTGTCTATTAGGACACATTTCTCGCGCATCGTGTAATGTCTTGGCTGAAACCACATAACCGATGAAAACGTCGTAATCTCCTTCGTAATCATCTGTTCTTTCTAGTAAATATATGTTCATATGTTTCTCCTTCTCTAACATGATAGTAGCATAACGTCATGAGGATGTCAAGAGGGGAGTTTTTGATTCATCCACCTTCTCACCTCTTTGTCATGTCTAAAAACAAACTCAAAGTACTTACTTGAGTCTTTATTAGTTCTTTGAGAAATAATGGGCCACCAAATATCACTCGGCGCATAAGGCCATTGGGGATCGCTGGTAAAAAAGCTCACTAAGGTCTTTTTAAGTTCAATCATCTCAGGATCGGTCTCCGCACCTCCACTCAATTTCCAACCTGGAAACAGACGCTTAGTAAAATCGAGCTTGGCCTTTTCTAAAGCGGGGAGTCGAGACCTGATCTTTAGTTCGAGATCAAAGTCTTCGTTGATCTTCTTAATCGAGTCGTTACCATGTTTGACCACAGGATCCTCGCTAATATCGAATATCCCCTTAATCGAATTAGTACGGATAAGGCTGTTCCCGACATACACCATGGCCTCGGAACTCTTAATTGCCTCCTCAAGGTTTCTCTTTTGCTCGGGAGTTATTACTAAAACCTCACCACCAGTTAAAACAACTTTGTATTTCATATACGTCTTATTTCCTTTCCGCCGTTAGGCTTGTTTTTTTCGTTATCGTCTACTAACCAAGACTCAAATCCTGCTAAAACATTCACATAGGATCTGCCATTAGCCTTTTGCCAAAGTTTGAACTTCTGGAGTTTTAGACCAACATCTACGTTAGGATATTTTTCTTTTAATCTCTGTAATTGATTCTTGGTGAGGGATATATATACACCCTTGTCTTTTGTATTGTCTTTTGTATTGTCTTTTGTGTTACCGACCGTTCGGTATAGTTTAAGGCCTTTCATCGGTATAGTTGAGGGCTTTCGTCGTACTAGTTCGACGGATCGGTATAGTTCCCAACTAGTGTGGTACTTGTTGATTTTCCATATATTACTGGATAATCTGCTATTACCTTTTTTAACTAGTATGATTACTCGGTATAGTTTAAGTGTATTTAATGCCAATTGAACTGTTGATCTAGATCTGTTTATTCCCTCACAAAATTGACTCAAACTAATTTCATCTTCTGTCTTGTTGTATCCGTACGTTTTGCGAATTATGAACATGGCAACAGACAACTCACATCCCTTAAAAGGAATTTTAAGAAGTGCATCTAAAAGTGGATTAACAATTCTTGTAAATCCACCATCCTCAACTTGTAGATTCTCGGGCACTTTTCTCCTCCCTGTTTATATCCCCTACCGCCTTCATGAATGCGGCAGTGGGATTTTTTTGCCACCAGACATATGTTTGGGCCTTTTCTACTATCCTGACCACTTTCTCAGGAGCATAGATTTTTGAGAAGCGCATTACCATGCCTTGACCTTTCTTATCGGCAATGCCTAGTATTTCCTGCGCCTTGAGCGCAACACCAACAAATGGAAGCATATATACCTTTCCGCTGCTGTTAAGCAAGCAAAAAGCCGTACACCCTGGTGAGTCTTGGTTAGAAGGCTCGGATGTACGGCTTGTTACTTTTATTGCAATAAAAAAACCCACCTTCGTCTTCTAACCTAGGAAAATAGTAGACCCTTGAAAAGAAGAAGTCAATAGCGAGTTTACGGCCACATCCAAAATATGAGTGCACCCAGTGAATATCCTAGTAAGAATGCGAATATAAATATCATATTGTCCTCCTTAGCATTCCTCTTGTCTTTTTATCTAATGGGCTCTTATTTTTTCTAACCCGTTCTTTACGAGCTTTGCAAAATGAACATATAGGCATGAATGTATCGTGTTTGTGACAGTGTGGACATAGTTGCTTCATGCTTTACTCTCTTTTTGAATTACTTCTTTAAGTTTTTTATAAATTCGAGCAAAACGTCTATATTTCCAAGAAGCTTCTTTTTTTTGTTCCGTAATAAATTTTAACCATTCTTCAAAAGTAGAATAATTTTTTGAACCATTACAATGGAAACATGCCGGTCTTAAATTCGAAATATCATCACTTCCACCATGATATCTGGCAACATAATGATCTATATACAAAGAACTTAAATCTTCTTTACTGAACCTTCTATTACACCAGAAACAATAAGGACCATAAATCTTTACTAAAGCACATATCTTTCTTATTCTATAGACTGATCTTTTTATTCTTACCATACTTGCTTTCTCTTCTGAACTATGATATCATGATCATATGGAAAAAAGCAATAGAATTAGAAGAATTCCTGACGAACCATGGAAGGACTATATGGATCGCATGAAAGCACAACGCCATGATTATCTGGCCCGATTTGAGAAGGGTGATAGTATGGTTGAGATGTCAAAAGAGCTCGGAATTAGTTGGTTTACCTTACAACGCAAGATAGCAAAAGCAAGGAGAGAGCGTGAAACTGCTCAAACCACAACTTCTTGAAAAGGATATTCAACGCCAAGTCATAGAGTGGCTTAATTATCACAACTTCTACGCCTTTCGCTTCAATTCAGGGATGATCTCCACTGGTGAAGGCAAGACTAAACGTATGGTTAAACTCGGTGAAGTGGGCATGCCAGACGTCCTAGCAGTCAAACAGGGTCAATTCTACGGATTTGAGATCAAGAGACCCGGAAAAGAGCCCACTTTCCTTCAAAACCTGGCTCATGAGAAGCTGCGCAACTATGGTGCTAAAGTCTATACTATCCACTCAGTAGAAGAACTCATGGCTATTTTGGGTACTTGACAAAGACGTCATGATGTGATACAATACCTGTATATGAACTTAAATACAGAAATCATCTTAGCAGCAGCCACCACGATAGGAGTCATCTTAGTAGCCATAGGTGCAAATATGCCTTCTAAGGGCACTACAGTGACCCAGGATGAGCCTAAAGTGCATACTAAGCGCGGTATAGTTCTTCGTAAAAACAAGGAGTTTATAGCAATTATATGAGAACTATAAAATTTCGCGCTTGGGACAAAATGACAAGCCAAATGATCAAATGGGAAGACATATTAGATCATTGGAATTTCAAAGCATTCAAACAACCTTATCATGTTTTTATGCAATACACCGGCCTGAAAGATGCGTATGGTAAAGAAATATACGAAGGAGATATTGTTGAACATATAAGACACGGTAAAGGTGTTGTTGAATGGAATAGAAATAATGCTTGTTTTTTTGTGAAAGCTAATATCGAGTACATTTTTGATAACAATGCAGGAGAGTATATACACAGAGAAGTGATTGGCAATATTTACGAAAATCCAGAATTATTGAAGG
>ERZ1292632.1398-Hain-H43-01um-R2-1398-length-23479-cov-5_pt1 | contig 23479 bp, 19 predicted proteins | sample MGYA00564407_ERZ1292632 | MGnify/ENA primary metagenome ERZ1292632 (study PRJEB36523, sample SAMEA6512637) | groundwater metagenome | collected 2019-01-08 | study: AquaDiva: Metagenomics assemblies of 32 groundwater samples | reverse complement strand
TACTAACTCGTTCTAATAAAGTCCCCTCTTCAAGTGCTATTAGATGAGCTATTATTTCTGTATCAGTTTCGCTTTCTAAGACGCACCCCAAACCCTGCACATATTCTTTTAACTCAATATAGTTTTCTACTATACCATTATGCACCAAGGTTATGTCTTTGGCAGAGTGTGGATGTGCGTTAACGTCAGTAACCATTCCACAAGTAGCCCATCTGCAGTGTCCTAAACCTACGTCTCCGCTAAGGTTTAAATTTTCACATAACTTTTCTAATTCTTTAACTCTTCCAGTCTTCTTCTTTACTATAACTTGTCCAGCTTTCATAATAGAAAGCCCACAACTATCGTAGCCTCTATATTCAAGGTATTTTAGGCCACTCAAAATATTATCTTGTGTAACGTTATCTTGAACTATACCAAAAATTCCACACATATTACTTTAAATATTTCCTAATAAAATCATTTGTTTTTTCTACCGATACAGCACAATATTTATTTCCAACCTTTACACCAATCCAAACATTTTCTTCATTATCTTTTGATAGTTCGTTCACTAAAGCAGCCAAAAATTTACGTTGGCTGAAGTACCAAGCATAACAAAATGCTACTTCTGGAATCATTTTTCAAATTCCTTTAATTCTTCTGGAGTAAATTGTTCAACCGCATTTGAAGAATATTTGAAGGACTTTATTGTAGGCTCTTTTGGATATTCACGATCCCAGCCAAGGCCCTCGTTATTTACATTAGGTGGTAAAATTTTATAATACTTTCCACAATCTACCGTATATAGCATTTCGGTTTCTGAAATTAACTCTTCATGTATTTTCTCTGGGCCGCGCAAACCTATAAACTCTATAGGAACGTCCGGACAAAAAGTGCTAGCAAACTCTAATATCGTAGCGGCCTTTAACTTTGGAATAAATATTTCTCCACCGATGGAGTTGTTTAAAGCAAACAAATTTAAATCAACTGCATCACCAATAGACATAAAAAAACGACTCATGTCTTTGTGGGTAATTTTTACTTTACCCAATTTTGCTTGTTTCTCCAATAAAATCCTAAAAGATCCAGCCGAATTAAAAATATTTCCATAACGGCTAACTGTAAAAACTGTACCATCACGCTTAGAATAATTATTTCCATTAATAAAAAGCTGCTCTGATACAAATTTAGTGCCTCCGTAAAGAGTAATTGGTGAACACGCTTTATCGGTAGAAACCATTAACGCTTTTTTTATTTTATTTTCTATACAAGCTTCAACTATATTCATGCTGCCGATAACATTATTTTTAACAGCCTCAAAGGGATCATAAGTACATTTTTCCACTCGTTTCATACAAGCGGCATGAATACAAATATCGACTTCACGTAAAGCAAACATTAATCTTTCTTTGTCTCGTATGTCGCCAATCATAAAGCGTATATTCTTCTTATCGACAAATTTTTCTTGCATTTCCGCTTGTTTTAATTCACCTCTGCTAAAAATAATAACTTTTTTAGCTACGTCACAGATTTTAGCCGTGATAGCATTTCCTAGAGTGCCAGATCCACCAGAAATAAAGACAACTTTCCCACCAACGACATCTATATCTTTTCCAGTTGAAAGATATTTGTCCTTGCCACTTACTGATAAAAATTGTTCGTGGGAATAATAACGATGACTGCCCTTAGAGATATGGGCGGGTATTAAACTGCCATTTTTGTGCCAATTGCGTAAAGTTGCTTGAGTAATACCCACTTTGGCCGCAAACTCTGAAATTGAATATAGAGTAGACATAAAATTTCAACTTCCTCCTACCTATGCATTGAAATATTAGTAGATTTTTATATCAAAAAATAAACAAAAGTGCAAAATTATGAATTTATTACACTATTTACTATAATTTTTGTACCGTTATGATGATTGAACCCTATAAATTTATCCAGCCAGTCTTGTCTAGCTGTTTGGTTTAATGAATTTTTTAATTGCCACTTGTCTGATAGAACGTCTTCCTGACTAACACTTTCTACCACGCCATCAAAGTTATATAAAGATCCCATATTATTGGAAAAATATTGTCCCATTCTTTTCTTATCCCAACTCCAACGCTTTAAATTTATTGGAATATTAACTACATATTGTCCAGCAAATACAGCCTCATACACACCACTAGAATAAAACATAACTGTTGCATGCGTTTTTTTAAAAAGCTCAGATATTACAGAAGGGTACATAATATCTCCATCATCATAAATATCTTGTGTAAAAACCCTTAATTCTTCTGGAAACCATTGTTTTTTACGAGTTTTAATTATTAATTTATTATTATTTGATAACGCTTTAATAATCGAAATAAATCTTTTCTTATCACCGAATGCCAAAGATACATGTTCTGTTTTTAAGTTTGGCAATAACACAAGCACCGAACTACCAGTAGATTGTTTTATACAATCAAATATTGGAGATCCCGGACAATTATCCCTATTTAAATCCTCCTGAATCTTAAGAAAACTAAGATGTGTGTCTTTTAAATAAGTTGTCGCATAATAAATTTTATCACAATCGGTAATACATCTTGGGTCAATATTCCATAAACTGTCACTTAAATAAAGAATATTGTAAACCTTAATATTATATTTTTTTAATTTATTAATATAATTTTTAGCCCATAAATATACTTCCAAACTAACCAATTTAGTAATTTTATCTTGTATTAATTGTGATAATAATTGAGTATCGTCGGCAAATGCTTTTGTTTTTGTAGCATATTTTAATATTTCTGGATTTGATTTTGTAATTCTACCTATAGTTGGTCTAGCATATTCTTTTGCACCCTTATAGTTGTCCATATAATACAAAATATATTTTTCGTTTACTATTCCAAATTCTTTCATAATAGGTGCCAATATTTTTAAATACGGCATTTCTCTAACGACTACAGCTATCAATCCAAGTGCCCCGTTAGTTTTAAAAATCTTTGTATTGTGGAAGACTTAGTGCAAATACCAAGGTGATCATAAGCAGTACTTCCAGCAATTAACATACCAACTACTTCACCTACATCGTTAAAAACAGGACTCCCGCTATTACCACCTGCCACTGCTGAAGAAATTAGTAGTTTGTCTTTAAAAGGAAATTCGTCTAAATTAACGTCCATAACTCGTCCTTCTTGCTCTGATATCAACATACCTAGTGGTGCGCCGACTACCCACACACGATCTCTAAACTTTAAATCTTCGTAATTACTTATAAATTTAATTGGGGCCAAACCATGATTCTTTCGTTTAACTAGGCACACGTCATGTGGCTCGTCTACCTCTACTAATTCTACTCCACCAAATTCCTGCTTAAAACCATCTTTCATAGTAATTAATATTATTTCCTCTTTTAAGTCTCCTGAAGCTTGATATTCTAGTATTCCAACACAAACATGCCCGGCGGTTAACAAAAATTCATCATCTAAAGCAAAAGCGGTTCCTGACAACCCACCCTTTACTTTTGCGGCACCTACAAATATTTCTCCAACTGATTTATGTGCTTGTCCAATATCATATTTCTGATTTGGCGAATTAGTTGGTATCTGAACGTTTAAAGTACAGGCACTAAAAAATATAATACTTAAAAGAGAAATAAGTTTTTTCATATACTACTCCAATGTTTTATTTTTCTTCCTCCTTTCCTAAAAGACTTTCGACTTTTTCCTTCCACTTTATTAATTGTTTTTGTGGATGTTCAAATCCGTGTCTAATTGCTTTTCCACTTAAATTTGACCCTCTACCAAAATGACAGCAAATTGGGGTGCCGTCCAAGTGCAATTCGTCAGATTGAAAACTATTATTAAAAAAATTTCCCTTATTACTCTTGCAGTCTATGAAGTCTAATAATTTAATTTGCGACGGCGGTACTAATTCACCCATTTTGGCACCTACGTCCTCGTGCAGTTTGTAATTTCTATTAGTTCTATTATTAGTGCCTGGTCTAAAATCAATTCCCTTCAAAGCTTCTGTAGTGAAGATTGTGAAAAAAATATGATAGTAGGAAAGCTCTTTATAAATTCCCTTTTTGGCGGCAACTAGTTTATAATTAGAAAGTAGTTGGTCCCATCCTTTATATAAAAGAACACAATCTCTTTCTATTATAGCTGTATTTTGCGTTTCTACAAGCGAAACAATTTTGTTCAGAGATTCTCCGTGTTGTAGGCTTCCTTTGGACTTAGTTATAGAACCAGATACAATTGTAAAATTCTTTAACGATTTATATTTTTCTAAATCATTTCCACCATTATCACAAATAATAAACTTTGGTTGTGGCTCAGTATATTTAATTACGGATCTAACCATTAAGTCAAAAAGGTTGGTTGCTCGGTCGTTATACACAACAGAGCAAATTGTTATGTTACTTTTTACCACTACAATGAACCCAAATATCGATAGTTGCCGATACATATCTTATAATTTCTTTTACAAAACTAATAAAACCCGATATTTCTCCAATTATTAGTCTAAGCACAATAGACTGATTTTTCTTTTCCATAAACCCCTGTCTTGCGTATTGTCCAGCTTCTTTCGCTAATTGTTTTTGTGTTGAAATTTCCATTATCGTGTGTAAGTGTTTTTTATTAACGTATTTTAAATTATAAGTGCCATGCTTAGTTAAAAATACATAATAAAGAACTGTTGGTAAAGTTAATTCACTCTTTGTAATCGCCTTATTTAGTGTCGACGATGTACCTTGTGTTGATCCCGCGTATAACATTATCTTAAATTCTCCAATGCTTTCAAATACTTACTTATCATTAGTTCCAAAGATAGGCTCTCTACGGCATATTTTCTTGCTCTTTTTTTAAATCCGCCTAGATCTTTCATTATTTCTTCAACCCCGTTTGCTAGATTTTTATTATATTCAATGCCGTAGTCCCAATGTCCACTTTGCACTATTATTCCGCTTTGTTTATCGGCCACTAGTTCGCAATTACCAGACCAGCTAGGAATTAATACAGGCAAACCGCAAGCTTGAGCCTCTGCAATTACGTTATCGCTACTACTACCCATCCTCGGCCCCAAATAGACATCGCCGTGAGCATAGGCCTGAACCAATTTGTCGTTAGAAAATGGGCCTAAATACTTAATATTTGGGTCGGCCTTATTCCTATTATACACTTGGGAACAAGAACTATCCATATTTCCTACCAAAATAAGCCTTATTTTTTTATTTCGGGCCCTTAATTCACTATAAACGCCCACCAAAGACTCCATTAAATACTGATCACGCATCTTTCCTACGTGCAATAAGTTAACAAATCCATCGTCTAATCGCGGAGTTGGCTTAAAATTGTTAGTATCAGCCCCATTTCCTATAACCACAAAACCTTCACTTCTTTTAGCTATTTCGGCATCTATTAGGTCCTTACTAAATTGAGACTGGTATATCATTAAATCAACTTTCTCTACGTCTCTTTTTATGGCGTTGTGTAAAGCCACCATATCAGGCCTAATAGTGCGTTTAAACAATTTATTATACTCTTCAAAGTAAGCACCATCCAAACGCACAGCAACCTTTGTCTTGGACCTATCTACAGACCTCAATACTTTGCCGCTCTCTATTATACACAAGGCGAAATTTGCTTTATTTGGACTATCATAAATTACCTTATGTCCTAATTTTACCAATCCACGGGCAAATTTATGGCAAAAAACACTAGGGCCACCAGCATTTGGATCCCCGCGAACTGAAAGGTAAACAACACTCATAACCAACCTTCCTTTTTACAACTTTTTATAAAGTTTAAAATACTATCACTGGCCAAACTATATTTATTAAAAAATTCTATTCCCTCGTGTTTTGCAACAAACTCACAAATTACCGCAGTTCTAAACAATAAATGCTTTCCTAAATAGCACTTATACACAAAAAATATAGTTTTGTTCACTATTTATTTTTTCCTTTTAAAGCTTCATCAAATTTACTCGAGTCAAAAATCAGGCTCTTTGTAAAGAACATATATATTTTTATATTTATTCTATTATAATTTAAAACTACTATAGAAAGCATGGGTTTACCCTGCAAGTGTCTTTGCTTTCTTAAGTATTTTATTTAATTTTAATAATTGTTTTTTAGAATAAAAATATTCTGGCAAAATATCTTTCTTTGCAGAATTACATGATCTACATAATAAAATTGCATTGTCGATTGTCATTGCATAGCCTTTAGATAGTGGATAATGATGATCTAAAGATAATTTTTCTTCTGCTCCACAATTAAAACATTTATTATTAAAAATTTTCATAGTAATGTTAAAATGTTGGTCAGAATAATTATTTACAACAGACAATTCTCTTTCACGCCGTCTATTTCTTATTTCAAACATCTTGCTTTTATTTTCTACTGAATATTTTCTAAATTCATCACTTTGGCATTTTTTACATATATATTGTAACCCATCTGGATTGACAGAACATTTACTAAAATTAATTATATCTTTAATATTACTACATCTGCAACATAATTTTTTCTTATTAATATTTCTATTATTCTTTTTACTATTCTTTTTGTTTTTTACTTTGGTTTTTTCTCTTATAATTTTATTTTTTTCAGAAATACAATCTTTACAATCACTAACAATTGAAATAGTTCCAGATAATAGTTTTCTTGTATTAAAATTATCAATATTTTTTTCTTCTCCACACGAATTGCAATGCTTTTTACCAACTAATTGATCTTTTTCATATTTTGGTGGTAATCTTTTAATATCGTATTTCTTCATATTTCTCTCTATAGTATTGGAAGAGCAATTGAAAAAATCACATAATTGTTTGAGTGAATAGTGTTTCTTAAATATTAATGTTTTTAAAGTCTTTTTATCAATTTTAACCCTTAAGGATGTCTCTATACCATTATTTTTTAATATTTTTCTTATATACTCCGCGCTACATTTGTATTTTTTTGCTATTTTACTTGTTGTTTTTCCTAAATTGTATAGTTTTATTATATTATTTATTTCATTCTGATCTCTGAATGTCTTTTTATTATTTCCTTTTATATTATGTTTTTTAAGTATAATTCCTATTTTCCATTGACTGCAATTAAATAATTTTGCCAACTTCCTCTGCGTATAAAATTTTTCTACATATAGATAAAGTATCTTATTTTCATCAATATTTTTCATTAAATAAGTCCTTTTTCTTTAAATAATTTTGTGAATTCTTTTTGCATACTCAGCCAGTCTTGTGTTTGATGCGGTGAGTGCTGTCTTTCTACCTGTTGATCGTGTTGACGCCACCTGTATAAAACTTTGTCAATTTTAACCACTGGATATTTCATAAGCATTCGGCCAGCAGCATTATAGTCTGTAGCGTATTGATAGGTCGTATTAAAACCGCCAATTTCCATTAAACACTTAATTCTAAAAGCTCGTATGTGCCCAATTGGATTTGCCCCTATAAATAGTTTTCGCAATATCCTTTGTCCTTCTGGTGTAAATTGATTTTGAACTAATTTTGCCTTTGGGTGGTTGCGAACCTGTACCCTTCCTTTTCTATCTATAATGTCAAAACCACTATATACTTGTCCTATTTCTATATGTTGTTTAAACATTTTGTCTATTTCTTCTATAGCATTTGTCATCAATTCATCATCGCTATCTAAATTTACCAATATTTCAGCGTTGGGCATATTATTTGGAATCCAATCGTTAAGAACATAATTGAATGCAGGCTGTTGACCTAAATTAGTTTGCATTCTAATAAAACGTATGTGTTTATGCTTATTTGCAAACGCCTCACATACTTTATCGGCACCATCTGTTGAGGCATTATCAATTACCAAATGAATCCACTTATCTTTTGGAAGACTTTGATTCACCGCAGATTGTAAGGCTAACCCAACTAAATTCTTTCTATCATGAACTAGTGTTACCAAAACTATATATTGATTCATTTACCACCACTTTTTTTAAATTTTACGTAAAATTGTCCACTTTTTGTATCAAGCCATTCTTTCTTAGTAGTTCTTCCAACTTCCAATATATCAAACATATTTTTCATTTTATTACAAACAAAATCCTCAGTGGTAAATAATGAACACTCCCTTGCGTTAAATTTAGATTCTTCTGTGATATAAAAATTTGAATTTGTTGTATTCAAACCAAAGTATATTATGCCAGCACCACCATCAACTAACACTCTATGAATAAACTTTAAATAATTATTTGCTTCTTCCCACGAACTTAGATGCTGAAATACTATAAAACTATATACAAAATCTATAGTTTTGTCACCAATTATGTTTGCTTGGTCTCTATGAAGTAATTTAAAATTTTTAGTTCCTGAAGATTTTAAAAACTCAGATGTAGTTTTAATACAAGCATCATTTAATATATCAACTCCATATACCGTCTTGAAAAACTTACTAGACGCATTTAATAACCTTCCACCGCCAAAACCTATTTCCAAACAAGACTTATTTCTTGGATCTCCCATTACTTTATAAAAATCTTTAGTAAATATTCTAGTAGTAAAGTCTATAAAACCATTTTTTACACACTCCTCTAAAAATTTACACTCATCAAACCAATTTTGATATTCCAGCATATTATTAGTTCGTTTAGCCGCATTATCTACCCAAGATTGTTCTATCTTATTCATATTTAAATAATCTTCATTGTTTTAAGAACAGTTTTGTCCCAAAGTTCTGAATTAGGATGTTCATTATGAAACCAGTTCCATTTTTCTTCGGCGTCTTTTCTAAAATAACCTTTGACTTCTATCCACTTCTTAGTTGAAAACAAGTATAAGTCTGGCCTATAAGTTTTTCCATTTGGCATTTTAAAAACTTTAGACTGCCACCTAAAATTAATCCTATTTGTATTAAAATATTTTACAACTTCGACTTCCCAAGAAGACTGACAAACGAGCAATTTATTAGTTTTCCAATGTCTTTTTAATTTTGTTTTTATTTGAGCTCGTGCACTTTTTGACGCTATTTCTATAGTTTGCATTGGGTATAGACCGTTATATTTATTATTCCTTGTTTCTTCAAATGATTTAGCGCGTAGAATCATCATCTTACAACCACATGATTTTGTGTGCCCTGATAATACCTGGTCTTTTCTTAAAGAAATTTTTTTGCCGCAAACACACTCGCACATCCAATACGATTTTCTATCTTTAGTATAGTCTAATTTGATAAAAGTCAAATAATTAAATTTTTGTCCAGAAACATCAAATAAACATTTTCCACACGACTTAACACCACTCAACAAGGAGCTAGCTGCTATAACTTTCACATTGCCGCAGTCACATTGGCATTCCCACCTACTATAATCATGCAATTTGTCTCTTGAAACTTTTTGTATTAAGGTAAGTTTATTTATTTGCATTTCTGGTTTCAATTTATATTTAAGACATCCGCACGACTTCGTAGCCCCAGAAGTTAAATACGATGTTTTGGTAATAGTTAAATTTCCACAATAACAAACACACAACCACTGTGCGTGATTACGAGGATTAAATAAATCTACAACTTCTAAATAACCAAATTTCTTTCCAATTAAATTCTTTTGTGGACCATGTTGTAATGCACAACCACAAGATTTATTGTTATATAACTGTCTATGTGACATAATTTTTTCTTTAGAGCACTTACAACGAACCAGCCAATATGTCATTTTGTTTTCTATATGATCGAATTCTAAAACTTTAAGCCATTTAAACTTCTTTCCAATTAAACTTAAGTTTATTTTTACATCACAACCACAAGATGTTTTTTCATATATGTGGTCCCTTCTGACTACAATTTTATTTCCACAATCGCATTTGCATATCCAGTAGGCGCCACCAGAAGAATGTGAAAACTTTACTACAATTAATTTTCCATTCCTAAAACCAGTTAAATTTTTTATTTTTCTCATTTTATTACTTAACCTTTTTTGATCAAATCGTTTGTAAAAATATCTCTATCTGGCGGCTCATAGTTTGGATCAAATGCGACATATACGTCTCCAGTTGCTCTCATATATTTTAAATACTTAGATAACTGACCTAATTGCATTGATCCTTGTTTGTGGGCATTATTTTTGGCTGCTCGGTAGGCCTTATCTTGATCAGTGTCTAAATGTTTTCCTCGTGGCACTATATATGCACTTGCCAATTTAAGGTATGCTAGTCTATAATACATTGCCGCGTCCTCATGCCCATATAAGTCAAAATAATTGTAATATCCTATTATTTTAAATACACGTCTAGAGAGGCATAAGCAAGCTCCACCTAAATTTCCATTTTTTGGCGTAACACTAACTCCGTTAATTACTTTTATAGGATATTTATTTGGCTCTACATTAACTCCAGTTATTCCTAATTTTGGAATTTTATCACACGCCTCGGCCATTAATACGTCCCAACGATCTGGGAGCCACACATCATCGTCTATTGTTACCAAATATTCTCCAGTTGCCTTTACTAATCCACTATTACGCCCACCAGCGACGCCAAGATTTTTATCATTGTAGATATATATTACTTTCTTAAATCTTTTTTCTAAATCACTTTTTATACTATCAAAATAGCCACGAACCCCGCTTTCATCACCACTATTGTTATCTACAACTATTAACTCTATTGGCATAGTTGCAGATTGAATAATACGACCTAACGTTTGTTTGGTATAATGCAACCTATTCCAATTGAGAATTATGACAGACATTAGTTTTTGCGCCATTACCATCTACTCCCAAATACAAATTATCTAACTACCTACTATTTTCTAAATTTAATGAAAGTTTGGATACGATTTTTTGTTATCATAGAAGTTGGTGTTCTTATAGTTTTAAACTTATTTCTCCACTTTTTTGCTAGGGCATTTAAAAATTTCGTAAATTCTTTTTGTCCGGAACCTAAACTTCCAGACGATCCAGAATTATGCACCAAAGGACACAAAATACCATAATTTTTCATTCCCCTTGATATGGCGTTTAAACATATATCCGCTCCATAGAAATGAAAACCATCAAAATTTTGCTCATCAAATCTTAAATTACTATCTTTTCTTAATATCATACAATGTTCATCTAATGTTTGCATAGAACGATAGGTACTTCTGGTAGTGGATCGCCATTCAAAAGATCCGCCTACGTTATACACAACTCCAAGTGTGTTGTCAGCGGTATCTATTCCTGCTGTACCTAATACGCCCCAGTTTTTATCTTTTGATTCTATTTCCTTTATACGCTCAAATAACATTTCTATCCAATTTTGAAAAAATATAACATCTTGGTGGCACAGCACCACTATATTAGCTCTGGCTTTTTTTATACCAATATTTAATGCCTGTGCAGCAGAATATTGATTATTGAAATTGAATATAGGTATTATTTCATAATTTTTATTAGTTTTATTATTAAATAGAGAACTAACTATAAAAGCATTATATTGTTGTGCGTTATTAATACAAGTTACAAAACTAATTTGCACTGGATAAAGATTACGACTATTACCACCACTATATTTATGCACATCCACAATATTTGGCCGGTGCATCCATCTTTGCTTAAAAACTTGTATTCCGGCCCTTTGCTTTTCTCCACTGGTTCCATATTTTTTCTGCGTAACACTTTCTCTATGAAATACTACAGCATTTGCAGCATATAAAATTTGTTTATTTAATTGATATTTCACTTTTAAGCATAAATCAACATCTTCATAACAAAAATAATATGCGGGATCAAATCCGCCAACAGCATCAAAGTCTTTTTTACTAATTAATAAACAAGCCCCTGTAACAGCCTGATAGAATCTGTCCCATAGTTCAAAACCTCCGGGCACGATTTTCAATAAATCTTTACCAACATTCGCGGGCCCCGGTGGTATAAACATTATTCCCGCATGTTGAACTTTCTCACTATTATACATAAGCTTGGCCCCAACGATACCAATTTGTGGATTATGTTTAATCTTAGACATCATTTCATATAACCAAAATGATTGTGGTTCTGTATCATCATTTAAAAATAAATAGTAACTACCTGATGCAAATTTTGTTAATTCATTGTTTATTGATGAAAAGGATCCATCAGTTGTTCCACGCTCTATTAATTTTATTCGAACGTCTTGTAAACTTTTTATATACTCAACCGTGCCATCTGAAGACTTACTATCTCCAATAATCCACTCCCAATTTGGATAAGCAGTATTTTTAACTATAGCGTCGTGACATTTTTTTATTAATTCAAGGCCGTCTCTAGTTGGTGTTATGATACTTACTTTTGGGACATCTTCAGCTTTAGTAATTAATACTTTTGTAACCTCACTAGTGCTATTTTTTTTATTTAAAGTATAGGGCCTAAATATCATACTTTCTAGTTCCTTTGAAATTATTTTTTTATTTACAGGCTCTTTATTAATATTTTTTACAACTTTTTCCGATACTTTATTTTTTTTAATTGGCTGTGGGGCTGCCGCGTCCACCCTACTATATTGTATTATTTTTATGTATATTTTTCCACTTGAAGATTGTGGACGCCAAATTCTTAAATAAATTGGTAAATTTGCAGGAAACTTTGGAACGGAAGTAGTTATGTTATAGTCACCAAATTCGTGGGAAAGAACCCTGAAGGCTATTTGTTTTCCATCAAATTCTTGTCCACCAAAAAAATTTGTTGTTAGTTCTCCGTTACCACCACCAACTAAAGCCGAAATAGTAATTTTATAAGTTCCACCGCTTACAACTGTCACAGGAACCATAATTGAGGAGTCTTTTGTAGTTAACTCAATGCAGGAAAAATTATTTTTGTAGACACTTCTTATTCCTTTACCACGCCACCTATACCCATTTCCACCAATTACAGCCATATAATCGTTCCGTGCAGCCAGTATAGAGTTAGATTCTTTTCTTCTAAATTCATCGGCTATCCTTTTTTGATCTTTTCCAATTTTTTGCTGATACGTTGGTTCGATTACCTTAACTTCTTCGCCTTCAACCTGATAACCAATTTTTTTTAATACAACAGTTCCAGTAGACTTGTCGCTTTTACTTATTTTTATATTTGTCTTTTCTAGGTCTACGTTTTCTAAATTTATAAAATATTCTTTAAATTGTGCGGAGACTAACTTTACTTGGATCTTTTGAAAACTTACATAAGGACCGTATAATTCAAATAACAAAGCATTACTACCACCAACGTTCTTTGCCTCTATAATAATTTTAACTTTTTTAGTATTCTTTATTGATATCGGAACTAAAATGTATGAGTCTTTTCTGGGTAACGCTACACAGGAACTTGTATCAATGGTTAAAGTTCTTACATTAACACCTTTCCACTTATACGTTTCTCCACCAGCCAAAGTACTCACTCAATTTCTGCCTCTTCGGGTGGTTGTTCTACTTGTTTATATTTGTAAACCATAAAGTTGGGATTGCTTAGGTACATATCATAGTCATCTATAAATAGGCCTGAATAGTGGTCTCTTAAAACTTTTATGTTATCTTGCAATTTTGGATGTTTCTTAAAGGTTCCACTAATTCCCTCGTTGTGTACTAGCTTGGAATCTGGGCAAAAAACGGACCATTTTTTCAATTTACTTTTCATACTAAGGCACAGTCCCGTATCCTCAAAACCGTAAAAAAATTTTTCGTCGTAGCCACCCAATGCTTCAAAATCAGAACGCCTAACCAACATACACGCGGCAGTAACAGCCTGATAATACCTTGGAACCGAAATAAATTTAGCAATATTGGCGTCTATTGGCTTCTGGTAAAACATATGAAAAGGTAAATTATTTGTTTTTAGGCTAAAAAACACGCCGCAATGTTGAATATTTCCATTTGGGTATAGCAACAACGATCCTACCGTGCCGACCTTTTGATCTGTATCTAGTATTCTTTTCATATTTAACAACCAGCTATCGTGTACTGTTATTATATCGTCGTTGAGAAAAAGAATATATTCTCCAGTTCCTTCCTTGGCCGCCTCGTTGTTATTGGAAGAAAATGATCCGTCGTTATTGTCACTAAAAATTGGCTCTATTCTGTCGTTAAATAATATGCCGTCTAAGTACATAGAATCGTGTATTACTTTTTTAACTTCTTCGTTGGGTTCATTCGCCCACAAGTATATTTTATAGTCAACGAATTTGGTCTTTTCCAAAATTGACTCTAAGCAAACTTTAAGCTTGTCTGTATTACGATAAGTAGTTATTACTATGTCTACGCTCATCTTTACTCCAATTTATAACTTTGGAAAATTAAGGGTTAAGTCGCCCTTAATAAATTTTAGAAATATCTCTCTATTTTTCTTATACTGCTCTAAAATATTAATATTTTCGGCCTTAAAAGTTTGATGTTCTTTGTGTAGAAGATATTTTCCATTAAGCCCGTCAACTATTCCAATTTTAAAATATTTCTTAGCTTCGTAGGCCCAAGCGGTGTCTTCCCAAAAACCGACACCAAAATCCGTGGGGAAAATACCAATTTTCTCAAACACTGATTTTTTAACTAAAACGCACCAACCAACTGGATAGCAAAAACATTTCTCTTCTTTGTACTTGTGTCTATTAGCGTCAGGAACATACTCGTATTGTTCGTTTAGCCAAGACTGTTTTGGAGAAGAAATGTCCCAGCCAAATTCGTTGGTAGCATTAACTAGTCTTACCAACCACTCACTATTTAATATTTCTACGTCATTATTTAAAAGTAATATAGAGTCGTATTTGGCACTCTTAATTCCTGCATTAACCGCTGCAGCAAAGCCTAAATTTTTATCATTGTGTATAAATTTTACAAAGGGATATATTTTTTTTAGAAAGCCTATGTACTTTTGATCAGAGCCATCATCAACTAGGATAACTTCGCACTGATTTATTCCATGTGAGGTCGTAATACCGCTCAGACATTTATTAGTTAGTTGGAAAATATTGTTTTTGGTTATGTAAACGGGAATTACAATAGAAACGTTCTTCATATTATTTTTTTCAACATTTCGTTATTATGCATTCTATTATTTTTTAATATTAACTTTATTTTATTATCATTGGTTGCCTTTAAAATATAGCATATAGTTTGAAATGGAACTTTATATTCTCTTCCTAGCCCCATCGCAGTATATTTGCCAGTTTTAAATCTTGTTATAATTTCGTTTTTAAAGGCGTCAGTGTATTTCTTTTGTTTATTAATTTTTTGTGGTATAAATTCCGAATCATGCCAAATATAATTACTAACTATCATTCCTATTAATCTTCTAGAAACGCCAAATTTATCGGCTATTTTTTGTTGTGATAAATTAGTGAAAAGATATAATTTACGAATTTTATTTACTTTCTTAACTGTTAACTTTGACGCTCCATTTGCCTCTCCACGTTTAATTTTCGATGGATTATTTTTATATAACTTTTTACGCATTCTTGACATGCGTCTTTTGCTTTCTTCGGTGTGTTTATATCCCAAGCAACCATTTCCACCGTCTGTTGAGTTATAACCGTTTTCTTTTGAATTATATTTTTTAATAGTTTTAACTTCTAACTGGTCTAATTTACCCTTGTCTATATCGGAATAAAGTACTTTCCACTTAATATTATCTTCGCCATATTTTCTTATAGCTCGTCCCATTTTTGTGTTATACTCATTGCATTTTTTATTATGGGCACTGTTTACGTGCTTAAATATTCTTTTCTTTAAAGGATCTAATGTTTGCCCTACATATCGTTTTTTATTTGGAAAGGTTGCTACATATATTATTCCCTTGTCTTTATTTTTCTTTTTAGTTTTCATTTCGGCCACCAATTATAAGTTTTGGGTTTGTAGTGATCCAACTTTCCCTCTGTAGCATCTATTATTTTTTGAGCTGCGGAAGTCCAACTTAATTCTTTAACCGTTTTATACATATTTGGTTTAAACTTTTCTAACAAGGTATTGTGTTCTTTAACCGCCTTATACATTAATTCTGTTAAATGTTGTTTGTCTGGTCTTCCAATTGTAGACTTTGGATTATAGCCCCAATATTGCTCGGTTTGTTTTGCTGGAGCTAAATGCGTATTTATTAGTAATGAATTGTCAACATTAGCAAAATCTAGGTGACCAGAATAATTTGGGCATATATTTAGTAATCCGCTAGCCATGGACTCTAAAATTGGGAGACACCACCCCTCCGCTCCGGTTGTAGTTATATGCGTATTACAAGCATTATAAATACTAGCAACGTTGTCTACATGCCCGTTTAATAACACTATTTCTGGTATTCTATCGCCGTGTTTGTCCTTTAATTTTTTAAATATATCACCAATTACTATTTCAAAGCCCTTGCGACCCTTTGGATTCTTTATTTCGTCGTATATTCCATCGCTGTGTTTGAATACTTTAGTTTTTAAAACTAAACACACATCATCTTGCTTAGTAAACGCTTCACAAAATGCTTCTAATAAAATATCAATATTCTTCCTGAAATGGGGCGCGCAAACACTTACAAATTTATATTTCTTTTCAGTATTTATTTTAATTGGTGGAATATTAGGATTAAATACTTTGGTATCTATTCCGTGTGGTATAACGAAAATTTTCTCTTTTAGTATGCCGTTTAGATGAAATATCTCTGCTGAAAAATTTGAACTAGGGAAGTAAAAATCCGCTAAGCCGTAATACTTTTTCCAATCTTTAGGCCACCATTGGGTTTCGTAGTTATAAATACAGCATTTATACTTTGAATTAGTTAAGAACCGCTTTGGTAGGTTCGCCATAATTGTATAAGTTAGATCGATATCAATTTTTTCTTTACCCGGCCCAAAATCCTGAAGTGCTATAGTAGACTTTAATATTTTTTCCTCACCAAAACAAGAATTACCAAGCCCATTAGTCGATACTGGATAAAAGTTGTGTCCTAGCTCTTCAAAAGCAATTCCTAGCCTTTCCATCACATATACCCAGCTTAAATTCGACGTCCCATTCAACCAAGTATACGATCTTATATTTAATTTTTTAAAACTATCCAAATTAAAACCTCTATAATTATTATACCCAGTTTTATATGTTTTTTATAGTGGAATTAATAGTTCATCTACTTGACTTGAAGTTACAATAGTTTCGGTATTTTGGAATCCTGCTTTCTTTAAAAATATACTCAACGCCACCTTAGTCTTCAATTCAGAACGAGTGCTTATATTTCTTATGTTATTTGCCCTAATTCTTAAAATACCAGAAGCCTGAGTGTAAAGTATAGCGATAGTCTCGTCAATTGGATCATTTCCATCAATAGTGGAAATATCATAGCCGTCCAAGTCTTTAACATAGGATTGTATACTAGCGACTACTTTTACCTGATTATCGTCCAAAGCAGATGCAGTTATGAGTGTCCCATCAGAGAATTTCATCTTGTTTTTTATAAAGTTATTAAAGACGTCTATTTCGCCTTGGACAGAACCCTCGGGCAAGTCTAAGATAATTGAATTTACCTCCATGTCTATTTTGTAAGTATTTCCTTCTTCATCTAAAATTTGCCCGTCCAATAATACGTTTCCGGGCACAAATAAAGTATTGGAACCACCACTATTTGGAAGATCGCTAGAATCAATACTTGTAAAGGTTTTTGGAACATATCTTCTTAAGTCAGTAATTATTATATTGTCTTCTTTCCATAAAGGAATAAACTCTATCTGATATTCTAAAGCTGTAAAAGGCACACTATTAAATTCTGGATCCGCCCCGATTACGTCTACGGTACTAGTAAGTGGGTCTATTAAACTTTCTACCGTTATAACCGCTCTCTTAAAAGAACTACCAGCATCAAAAGCCGTTCCAAGTGCTATGTTTTGTTGTATCAATTGTGCGTCTAGGATGTCAATTTCCCCATCATTCGTAACATCGGCACGTAAAATTTCTTCCATAGTAACCGAACCGTTTAAAATTGCCGCTAATTGAATCGCCGAAGCCAGAGATCCAGACTGCAAATCGGTAGAATATCCATCTAAAGCTTGTGCTCTAACTACATCGTCCAAATCTATAGTGCCGTCTTTGTTTATATCCCCGTAAGCATCATCAAATATTTCCACTTTAATTATTTTATATTTTAGGTCAACCTCATTTAAATTTGGAGTTATTATCGAACCAACCAAATTATTTAAAATAACATCAGAAGTTGGTTGAATAATCGTAATAGTATTTTCTCTAACTAGCCCGGGGAAGTTAATAAAACCACTTATACTCGGATTGTCCACTGGATTTGTATCGGTAGCATAACCAAGTATAATTGTGTCATTGCCGGAGTCTAGAAGTGTAGTTAGAGTATCTTCTGAAATTACCGAAATATTTGTTACGTCTTCAATGCGTGAAAACACAGGATTACCAGTAGATGGATGCGTCTCAGAATCAGTAAAATTTGTTGCTTTTTGAACTATAACATAATTTTTAGAATTTGAAGAAGTATCTATTAAACTGTATTCGCCATCAATAAAAGGCTCTTCCACTCCAGTAGTTGCATTTTTCTTTACTTTGGGTATAGTAATTTGAACACCAGCATCAAACGCGGTACCATCAGTTACTCTCAAGGCGTCCGTATATACTTTAAACCACAAATCACTTTCTGGTATGTCAGTCCACACGTTCCCCGAAAACACAGTCATTCTCATATTATCAGTTACGTCGGGACTACTATCGGTATTCGCTGCCTCTTGTAAAACTATATTGCCAGTGCTTATATTTCCAGACCTACGCATCGTGATCGCGTAATACTTTCCAGACTCTATATTGGGCTCTATATTCGGGTTGGCTAATAAAGATTGTGTAAAAATAAAATCTACTACTTGGGGCTCGTCAGTTAAAGCCACACCTAGAGCCTCCAAGCCAACCTGATCAAAAGACACCTCGGCCAAAGGAGACGGCTCTGGATCAAACTCAATTAAAGTCCCGGGAATAGTATCGGTAGGACAAGTGGTATTAGTTTGTAAAGCACGTATTCCGACTACCAAATCTCCAGACCAATCAAACTCTTCGCCTGGTAATGCTAAAGTATTTTCCTCAATTGACAATAATAAAGAAATTTTTTGTATGTTGTTGGTGGTGGCTTGAAATTTTTCACCTATAATTAAACCTGATACGTCCGCTTCTAGTTTTCTCGTAGTAGTGGCTGTAGTATTAATGTTTAGGTCGTCGGCATTCAAATTCTCTGTCGCTGCAATTTCATCGAGTAAGATGTCCAAAGTTTTAGACAAAGTAGCTGGTTTAAAATTTCTATAATCCATATTTGGTTCAATTGACTGTTCGGCCATAATAGGATCTACAGTTAAAGTCATTGGAAGAGCCTCAAGTATACGTAGTCTTCCACCGACGTTTCTACTAGCAACTCCATCAACTATAGTATTTTGATTTCCAAAGAAATTTTGTGTCATTACCGCAACTATACTGTTAAAATAATTTCTTGTTATTTTTGCCCCGTTATCATCAAAAGTTAGTACTTCTTGAACAAACTCATCATTGAAAATTTTACCAAATACGTATACTTTTAGGGCTGGAGTTCCTATTAACTCAGCACCAGAAACCTCTACTTCTAATTGGTTTCCCTCAACTGCGTCAGATGGTTGATCGTATACTTTATTTCCAAATGAATCTTCTGGATAAATTGGTTCACCATCAAAATTCTCAGTGTCAATTAGTGACTGCACAGCCTCTGGCACATCGTTAGAGTCAAATAAAATAGTTTGGAATGATGTGTTCTTTTCAACGCCACTTCCAGATAAGTGATTAGTTGACTGGGCAATGCTATCGTGCCAAGCTTTTTGCTCAAGATCCAAATCCGCCTCGTCTATTTGTTGGCCATCATACCAAGATACGCGTTTTAATATTTCTCTACTCATTTTAGTTCTCCTATTACTCTGTGAAGGTAATAATTGCAGTTGAATGTGCTGGCTTTAAAGTATTTATCAAACTCACTAATAACTCTTCTAATTGCGTATTTCCTACAACTTTATCAAAACTATCTATAATCTCGACTTCGAATCTGAATATGCCTCTTTCTGCATTTATTAGAGTCGTAAAGAACTCTATTGGGTCAGACTCTTTATCAAAATCAAGTAACTTTGTAGTATCATCGTCACTTACTACTGGCACGGCAAACTCTACATTTGCTACATAATTTATGTCAGTGGCTTCGCTATCGGTAACAACTATTGATTGAAGTCTTTCTATATTGGAAAATCTTACGTTGTCCATAAGAGCTCGCGCGCCGTGTAAACCAAATACGTCAGTTCCAATAAATATACTGGCGAAAGTATCAGTCAAATCAATATTGTCCACTATGAATCTATTTGCATTTGGTCTAACTTCTTCTTGTCCGTAAACAACTCCAGTGCCGTAAATTAACCCCGTACCATATTTAATTGTACCTCTTTCAGTTCCGTCAACAAAAAGTCTTAATCGATCTTGATTGTCAGAGCTATTTGTCGTCCACATAACCATAATTCGGTGCCAAGTGTGTCTATCCCAATCAACGTGTACACTTATTAGGTGTTCTACTCCAGCTGCTTTTACGTAAAACCCAATAAAGCCGTCTCGATCTCTAAAGATACTCACTCGGTCGCCTTGACTACTAAGCGGAACAAAAGTTACCTTTACGGACACATTTTGAGCTGGAAGTGGAATCCCCAAAGTAACGGTCTTTCTGTCAAACACAGAAATATTACCACCAGTAAAATAATTTGTTCCGGTGTTAAAAGTATCGGTGGCTAGCCTTACACTCTCTATACTTCTTGCTCTTTGGGCTAGCTCAAGACTTATACTTGTGTCAGAAGTTACCTCTTCAGTTACAACCGCAAATAAATCAACAAAATAGTGGAAATTTGGATCATCTTTTACGTCCTCTAATGGATTAACCCAAAATTCTATAGTTCCTTCATCATTGTTGAAAATAGAGCTTGCGTTACTTACTATATAGGAACTATTGTCGTCAAATCTTATTGCCTTGTCAAAAGTTTCATTTAAACTAGCCGCGACTCTAAATCCAGAATCAAAACGATCTATTAGCTCGGACTCATCTTCTACATTATCGTCCAAATGCAACAAAAGTAAAGTATTATTGTCTGTTTCAAAATCAGATCTTGAATTAAAGTCCGTAGTAATGGACGTTTCTCCAGAAGCAACAGTTTCGCCAGCTCGTGTGTCTCCAATCATGTTGTCTAATATTCTAAACTCATCTATGGTACCATCAAACTGGTTAAGCGTAGACGAATCGCTTCCTATATAAAACGAATCCGGCACCGCTCCAAATCTTATTCTTAAAAATGATGGGTAATCTATATCGTAATAAGAATACTTTAAGTCAAATGCAACTCCGCCCATTCCAAATACTTCCAACTTAATAATTCCATTGGAAAAATCAATAATTTCTGCGTAATCCCCACCATTTTCAACTTCAGTAATTGACTTGTATTCTCTAATTTCAACTGTGCCCGCTGGACTAGCAACGTCAGAGGGGATAACAACAACATCAGTTCTGCTTAATACAGTCCAATATTGTGTTGTTGTGGTTGTAGTGTTAGAATTAAAATATATTGTTTCCGTCGTAGCTCCAGAATAAGTTGAACCAACCAAAACTACATAATTACTATTGCTAGAAGAATAATCGATGTTTCCACCAGATAAAGTAACTGAGAGCCTCCTTCCCCTTACGTTATTACTAATTTCATAATATCCGTCTAAAGAACCCTCTAAAGAAGTAACAAGGTCTGGGCCGACTAGTGAACTTACCAAATTAAATCCGTTGTCGGTACTAATTAAGGCCTTTGGTAAAGTAACTGCATAAATTCCTACATCCGCCAAAGTAACTGGAGGTGCTGTTAATAATCGTATTTCATCCGTACCACCGTATACAAACACTCTTTCTCTGCATCTTCTAAATAACAGGCCTAGAGTTTTTACCACGGCCTGATATCCTAAAGGAACACCATTGTTTATAGTTAAGACATGTGTGTTGTCGCTGCCTCTTCTAACTGAATAATCTGGCTCCTCGGCGTCCACTCCTATAAGCTCTTCTACGTTGTCACCGTTTTCGTCTCTAATTTGAACTATGAAGTCTTGGAAATTAATCGGAGTATCTATCGTCGCAACTACATGATTGAAGGAAAAATGAATTGATCCTAGATTAAGCGTAAAACTCCTATCTACAGTTACGGTATTTGTCCCAACACCAGTAACTACGTACGGCAAACCTGAATTGGGTGCATCTTCGCCGTCAGGGGTATTTTCTAGTATATATAGGTTGTCCCCTATTTCAACTCCCGCCGTACTAAAATTCGTATCAACTGATCTAAAAATATTCGAGCTAGCCATAGTTACTCCATCAAAACCACCAACTATCGGTCTTGATGCAGCAGAAATCACTACTTCTTCCCCAACATTTCCAAAGTTAAAATTACTTGAGACTTTGGGGTTTCCACCATACTTGAATAAATTTGGAACTTCGGCACCATCAACAAATAAGTGCATTTCGTCTTGCTCAAAGTCAGAATTAAACCTCCAAGATGCTGCAATTTGGTGTAGATCGCCAGATTCCCAATTCGTTATATCGGTAGATAAATTAAATAGTCCAACATTTCCATCAACAAGACTACGATTATCTATTACTTGGAAATTTAAAAAGCCCGTGCCGTCTTTGAAAATTGACAATCTATTTGCGTCGTTACTATAAGACATGTCAAATAAATAGTGTTGATCTCCCGACGCAAATGATATTCCGTCCGATGAGAAAATTTCAGAACTTGGGAATGCTGAGAATTCTGTATCGGTAAAATTTCCCCCATCAAATTCTGAGGCAAAGAATGTAGTGCTGAAGGAACCACCGTCTACAGTACAGTCAAAGGTGGTAGTTAAAAATGATCCACCGTCTATGCTTAAAGTTCCATCCTCTCTGCAATCTATAGCGGCCTCAAATATTATAGTTTTAATAGAGCTTGTTATAAGATCCGAAAGTTCACTTATTTCATATCCATCTGAATTTGTCGGCTTTTGAACCCTATAAAATTCTCCACTTGTAGAAATTGTGCCTGAGAAAGTATGACTTGTTTCTAAAGATTCTCGCCAATATACATTCCACTGATCAGCAAATTCATCAAACCAAATAAAAAATCCAACAGCTGCGTCAATATTATTTGGCTCTCCAAAGGTTGTTGTATCGGCTATGCTTAAACTAAAAGGCATTTCTGTAGGACTAGAGGCAGAGAAACCTATATATACTCTAGAGGGATCATTGTACCCATCTACAGTTAAATCAAAAGTTAAAGTGGCGTCATTAGCCAGACCCTTCCAACTCGGCCTAACCCAAGATTCTATAGTGCCTTCGTCTATTCTTAAGTGAGAAACAGCTGGTACTTTCACAAAATCATCATCGTCAACTACAACGCCATTGTCAAACTTGCCTAAATCAAAAGTAATTCCTGTGGAAGTCTCTATCTTCTTAGGATGCAAAAAATCTCTTCCAAGAATCCAACTATTAAAAATTAATTCTCTAATATTAGGAGTTACGTCTGTAAAAGACTC
>ERZ1292632.1397-Hain-H43-01um-R2-1397-length-23502-cov-9_pt1 | contig 23502 bp, 34 predicted proteins | sample MGYA00564407_ERZ1292632 | MGnify/ENA primary metagenome ERZ1292632 (study PRJEB36523, sample SAMEA6512637) | groundwater metagenome | collected 2019-01-08 | study: AquaDiva: Metagenomics assemblies of 32 groundwater samples | reverse complement strand
TTCCCTTATCAGTATTGGATTGAACATTACACTAATTTATTATCTAACTAACTAATTTATCAACCCCTTTAACCTCTATGAAATGAAAAAAAGTTATCCCCTTTTTAACTTGACTATATATCGGTATGGGTATACACTAGAGATATGAAAATACAAGAAGCAAAAGAGAATATAATGAAAAACTTTCGTGCCAACTACACGAATGACCACATAGACAATCACGACAAGGAAGTATTCTTGCTCAATGCTATGGAGCAATTAGAGCAAGTAGTGAGAAAGGAAGTTGAGAAGAAACTAGTGTGTCAGCATAACTACTTAATCAAACTAGAAAATAGTGGTTGGCTCACAAGGCCAGGTGGTAGGGAAATGAAAACGGTTTATTGCAGTAAATGCTTACACGAAAAAAACATATGAACTGCCAAATCACAAGTTGTAAAGGAAAAGAGGACTGCCTACAGCATTGTCCTTGTGATTGTCATGGGACATCAGAACGAATTTGGAATGACGCAATCGCGGCAAGTTATACAAGCAAAGTGAGAAGTATCCTTATCCGCCTCTGCGATGGCCTAGGATATGATGACTCCCCAAAACATCGTGAGTCATTTGATAAAGCGTTTGGCGACCTTATGAAGTTATTTACAAGTATATGAAGAACATAATCCACTGTGGCGATGTGCTTGAAAAACTGAAGGAAATGCCTGACGAGAGCGTGCATTGCGTTGTTACTTCACCGCCGTACTTTGGTCTTCGTGATTATGGCGTGAATGGACAAATAGGGCTTGAAAAAACCCCCGAAGAATATGTTGCAAAACTTGTAGAAGTGTTCCACGAGGTGCGTCGTGTTCTCCGAAATGATGGAACGCTCTGGCTGAATCTTGGCGACTCTTATGCCATGTCCTCTATTCGAGGTGGTACAAAACCATTTAGCGGAAATGTCGGTGCACACGCTGGTTATGTTGAGGGAAGTGTGCGTTTTGGTAAAAGGTCTATTCCAAACGGGCTTAAACCAAAAGACCTTATCGGTATCCCGTGGCGTGTTGCTTTTGCACTTCAGGCCGACGGCTGGTATCTTCGTCAGGACATTATATGGGCGAAACCGAATCCGATGCCCGAGAGTGTTACAGACCGTTGTACAAAGTCTCACGAGTATATCTTCCTGCTCTCAAAAAGTCCGAGGTATTACTTTGACAATAAGGCAATCAAGGAACCTTTAGCCACAAAGTTTCACGGCAAGAGCTGGGAACAAAGAAAAGCAGAAGGCGACCCGATGAGAGCAGGTTTAGGAAAGCCATATAAATGTATGGGTGGTTCGCCAGATGGTCGCAATCGCCGTTCAGTTTGGACAGTTACAACTAAGCCATACAAGGGTGCACACTTTGCAGTATTCCCTCCTGCACTTATTGAACCATGCATACTCGCTGGCACACTCGTAGGTGGAATAGTTTTAGACCCATTTTTTGGAGCTGGCACAACTGGATTAGTCGCAAAGAACCATAACCGAAACTATATTGGAATAGAATTAAATGCTGAATACGTTGAAATCGCCAAGAAAAGAATAGGTAATACGCTCATATGAAACTCCCCACACTCACCTGCACCCGTTGCAAACATACATGGATACCCCGACAGGAAAAACCGCCAAAGGTATGTTCAAAGTGCAATAGCCCTTACTGGAATAAAAAGAGAGTAAGACCATTTTAATTTATTATTTTAACCTCTATATGATGAAAGAAGAAAATAACTCAAACAAAATAATTCTTGACCTTTGTGGGGGGACTGGAAGCTGGTCTCTGCCCTACAAAGATGCTGGATATGATGTGCGAGTGCTTACGCTTCCAGATTACGATGTTAGAGATTGGAAAAACACTTGGCTTGGTAAGTATGAAGCGAGTGTATACGGTATTCTTGCAGCACCGCCCTGCACAATGTTTTCTTATGCCCGAACCAATGCCAAAAAACCGAGAGATTTACAGGAAGGAATGGAATGCGTTCGGGCTTGCCTTGATATTATTTGGTCTTTTATGGAGGTGAAACAGGCGACCGCAAAAAAAGAAATTCCACTGAAGTTCTGGGCTTTAGAGAACCCATATCACGGCTTCCTTAAAAAGTTTCTTGGTAAACCAGCATTTACTTTTGACCCGTGGGAGTTTGGAGATGGCTATCAAAAACGAACGGCTCTGTGGGGGCATTTTAACGAGCCAAAGAAAACTCCAATTCCGATGACCAAAGAAATGAAAGACAAAGCCAAAACAAATTCTTATTTACATACAATGGGTAACTCCACGAACAGAGGAAAACCGCCATCAATAGTAAAGACATTCATTCAGAGGCATTTGGAGTTTGGGACAGGCAAGCAAGAAGAAGTATCACCCCTCAGGGTTTTGCAGAAGCATTTTATCAACCTAACAAATAATTTAAGGATATGACTCTTAGAAAATCTATAAAAGTAAGGAGTGGACATCCGCACCGGACGCATCGTTCCGTTAAAAACCGTAGAAAGTTCAATCAAAAGGAAATGATAAGCCCGAAGTTGAAGTTAAGACTAAAAAAATTAGGCTTTACTTATTTAGGTTCTAATATATTTAGGGATAAGGATGGTGGTGTATATGAAAAAAATTTGGTATAATTAGTTTTCTTCACTATAAAATGATAAAAGAAATTACTCAAATAAATATTGATGATTACATAAGGGAAATGAAGAAATCAGGTAGAAAATCTATTAGATGGATTCCAAAGGATTGGAAAATTTTTGCTTACTTTGTTTGGAGTGCAACTTGTGATGTGTTTAGTGGACAAAATGGTTATAAAATAAAAAACGGAGATCAATTTGCGGGTTTAAAACACTATTTAACAAAAAAGGGATAATAAAATGAATATGAGCAAAAAGAATAAGAAAAAACCTAAACATAACTCCATATCCATCTAACGCTATGTAGACTATGTTGATTCGCCTATTGTTAAATTAAATGGTAAAATAACAGAATGGAAGAAAACTCAGAAAACAGTGTCAAAAACAAAGTAAGACCACAAACAAAACACTTGAAGCCATTTAAGAAAGGTGAGAGTGGTAATCCTAATGGTAGACCACTTGGTCAAAAGAACTATGCTACCCTTTACAAAGAAGCTCTTATTAAACTTGGTCAATTAAAAAATAAAACACCAGATGAATTAGAGCTGGAACTAATATCAAGTGGCTTTACCAACGCAGGGAAAGGTGATTATAGATTTTATAAGGATGTATTGGATAGATTGCACGGCACGGCAGTTCAAAAGACAGAATTAAACAGCACTTTGAAAATAGAAAACCTAGAAGCAATACAAGAAGCAACTAAAAGTATTTTAAATGGAAGCAATAAAACAATTAGTAAGGAGTAGGTATAAGAATTATAAAGGTGAACCCTTTGAATTATCTAGTGGTCAAGCTGAGATATTTGAAACGATAGCTACTAGAAAACACCCCAGAACCCATACGCTATCTTATACTCAATATGGCAAGTCAGACACTGTGGCTATGGCTGTGTTAACTAGAATAACAACCTTCCCAGAGAAATGGGCGATAGTAGCTCCGAGTAACAAGAAGGCTCGTATCATTATGAGTTATATTATCGACCACACTTTTGATAATGAATACACAATGTCTTTATTTGAAGTAGAAAAAGGCGAGAGTTTGGATAGGATAAGACGAGAGAGGAGTAAAGAAAGAATGACATATAGACTACCAAATGGAGATATTAGTGAAGTATTTACACTTTCATCAGAGGGTAAAAGAACTAAAGACTTACTGGATGCTCTTATGGGTTTTGGTGCTCCAAATGTTATTATTGATGAAAGCTCTTTGATAGACGATATTCAATATGTTGGTATTTTAAGAATGCTGGGTGGTCATATAGATAACTTCCTATTTGAAATTGGTAACGCTATGAGGCGTAATCATTTTTATAAAGCATCATTTGACCCAAAGTATCACCACATAAACATAGATTGTGAGCAAGGAATAAGAGAAGGTAGAATCTCAAGAGAATTTATAGAGGAAATGAGAACTAAACCAATGTTTGATATGCTGTATATGAATAAGTTTCCTAAGGCTGATGCCATTGACGATGCTGGTTACTCGGTGCTTATTGGTGATGAGTTTTTACAGTCTAGGATAAGAGAGTCTGTCCCCATCTTTGGAGACTTGAGATGGGCTTGTGATGTAGCCGGTGAAGGTTCTAACTACTCTGTCATTGTAGAACGAGGTAAAAATGGTGCTAGAATACTTTATAAAGAAAACAATCCAGACACGATGAATTTTGTGGGTATAATTGCTGAGATGTATAAGAATGCTAAAGAAAAACCGAAAAGAATTTATATAGACAAGGTTGGTATTGGAAAGCCAGTAATGGACAGACTGAAAGAGTTTAGAGAGCTTACTATTTTGATTAAAGGCATTATGGCTGGTGAAAAAGCACAAGATGATAATAACTACTTTAATAGAAAAGCTGAGATGTTTTGGAGAATGAAGGAGTGGTTAGGAACTGGCGAATTAGAAGGTAAAGATTGGTTAGACTTACTGGATATTAAATATAAAATCCAAAGTGATAGGAAAGTTAAGATAAAAGGCAAGGAAGAAATGATTAAAGATGGTATAATGAGTCCCGATGTTGCTGACGCTTTATCTTTCACATTTTATGACAGAGAAGTGTTGCCTCAAAATTTTTATGCTAATAATCCACATACACAAAAGACTAACATTGGGATATAATTATGGATAATGAAGAAAACAAAACCAAGGAAAAAACCCACTTACTAGGTGAAATTAAAGTCATCGGAGTAGAGAATATGGTAATACCCCAGTGTTGCCGTGAAGGATGGGACAGTTGTCCCCACGTGCAGAAGAAATATAAAAAGGTTAAGAATAATATAGGCTTATGAATAAGCTAGACACTACAAAACTAAAAGACTTAAAATCACACCCTTTATTCAAGGACTTTCCTAAAGAGTTAAAATCTCCTAAATGTTTTATACCTATTCAGACTAAAATAGACCAGATAATGTATTCAGACCACAAACACGCTACAGTTAAAGGTTTTGTAAGTTGCAAGCGTTGCCAATATAAGTTTCAAAAGAAACGAGAGTATATCAAGAGTTTAGGTTTCAAAGATATGGCTCAATTCCAAATGTGGCAAAAAATTCAAACAATTATGTTACAAGAAAAAGATTTTATATTAAAATGAAAAAACCAAAAATAAAGAAAGTTAAAGCGTTTAAGCCTACTAAGAAGCACATTAAAACAAAACTTAAGGAACAAGTTAATCTACTCAATGAAATAGTAAAGATTAAACTTGCACCATCTACTATTCACGGTGTCGGTGTGGTGGCATTAAGAAACATCAAGAAAGGTGAGAAATTATATACTGACATAATCCCCCATCAGTTTGATTTGCCTTACAAAATGTTTGATAAACTAGACCCAGAGATACGACAGACACTGCTCGGACATTTTCCTTTGATAACTGTTGGCTCACATTTTATGTTTCCAGTAACAAAATTCTCAGCGTTTCTAAACCATAGTGAAGATGTTAATTATGATGCTAAAGATGACAAGGCACTAAGAGATATAAAAGTCGGTGAGGAGATTACTGAAAATTATAAACTCATTGACAACTATAAAGAAGTATTTGCGTGGCTTGCGTAATAAAATATGTTATAATTATATCCAATGACAAAATTTCCTTGTATAAAATGTGGTATTGAATACGAAGAAGAAGATTTTGAGGCGTATCTCTGCCCTTTTTGTAATGAAGTAAGATTAAGGATAGCTAAAGAAGTAGACGCTAAGATAGCCAGTAGACCAAAGAAACAAGTTAAAAGTGATTTTGGAATAGCTCAGACACTAGGTAAAACCATAAACTCTCAAGCTGGTGGTCAAGCAACCTTTGTAAAAGCAAGCGATTTAGGAATAACATTTGATTAAATGAAAAAGACTATAAAAGCAAAAAAAAAGAAAAAAGTTTACAAAGTATCATTTAAAATACTGGGTAAAACATATGAACAAACTGGGGATAACGTAACAGAAGCTTTAAATAAATTTGAGATAAGAAATGTCAAAGGAGTAAGGGGTATTATGATTGTAGAACACAACGGAGTAAGGAAGGAAAGAATACTTATGCCATTACAAGCTACTCGGTTCTTTAGTTCTCACGGCTTGGGTAAAGAGATAGCTGTTAAAAATTTATCAATATTATTTCAAGGAATCTAATGCACAATCAACCATCAATATTTGACTATGTAACTCAAGAAGAAAGTGCCTTTGAGACACAAGAAGTACAAATTGGCGAAAACTGGTACTGGAATATGAAGCGACATGTGCAGTTAATCTTCCATTTAAAGAATGGCATTTTCTTCACCGGGGCTAATGACTGGCTCAGAGCTTTCAAGAACATCATAGAGCCAATGCTTGAGTTATCCTATTGGACTGAAGACTTAGAAGTCAAAGATGTAACCTTTTTTATAGAGTCCGCTACTGGTAAAGTTCTTTCATTCTTTGTTAAGAAATACCACGATGAAGTCTATACCCGTGAAGTAGATTTAGACACAATGTTTGATGAAATAACTGAAAGTGATTTGGATTATGGAGGTGTTTTAGTGCAAAGGGGTGTGGATAAACCAGAGATACTACCATTAAACTCGGTAGTATTTTGTGACCAAACAGATATATTAGGCGGTACAATAGCTTTTAAACATAACTTTTCCCCAGATAAACTGAGATCTATGTCTAAAGTGGGTTGGGGTGAAGAAAGCAATGGTGCAACTATCTCTATTGAAGATTTGATTGTCTTAGCCACTCAAGAGAAAGATGCTATTGGCACACAAAATGAAAAACAAAACCGAAGTACTGGTAAAACTATTGAAACTTATATCGTCAGAGGTTCAATGCCAGAACACTATTTGAAAGATAACAACGATATGGAGTATTACTGCAACCAACTCCAAATTATTGCTTACTACTACGATAAAGATAAAAACAAACAAGGTGTAACTCTTTACAGAAAGAAAGCCAATGATGACGATGTATTGTTCTTCACTTCAAAGAAAGTTTATCAAAGAGCTTTGGGTAGAGGTGTTGGTGAAAGATTAGTAGGCGACCAAATATGGACCAACTTCTTGACTATCCATAAGATGAATTTGGTTGAAGGTTCATCTCAATCGGTTCTTTACACTGATGACCCTGCATATACCCAGAAAAACAAGATACAGGATATGGGTATCAACGAAATTACTACTATTGAAGATGGTAAAAGAATTTACAGAGCGCCAACTGAATCGCCAACGAGTATTCAACTTCACCAAAACGCTATCAATGAGTGGTATGAACACGCACAGCTTGGAGCTTCTGCTCAAGACCCTATCCTAGGGAAAGAAGCGGCATCAGGAACTACATTTAGAGGTCAAGAACGCTCTGTAGCTCAAGGTAGAGGCTCACACGATAAGCGTAGAGGACAGAGAGCTAAGTTTATAGAGCAGATATACCGTTGGGACATTATACCTAGAATGACTAAAGAGATATTGAAAGGTAAGAAGTTTATAGCTACTCTATCCACAGAAGAATTGACTTGGGTAGCTGACCAACTAGCTGAAAACCAAACCAAAAAAAGGATTAAAGAGATGATTTTGAGTGGTAAAATGGTTACTCAAGAAGAGCAGGCTATGATGCGACAAGTTATCAAAGATACTTTCCTAAAGAAAGGCAACAAACATCTATTTGAGATATTAAAAGATGAGTTTAAAGATGTGGAACTCAAGGTAGGAATTAACGTAGCTGGAAAGCAGAAAAACCTTGTAGAACTATCAGATAAACTACTCTCAATCTTCCAGTTTATATTCGCTAATCCTCAAGGTTTCCAACAAGCTATGCAAATACCAGCTTTAGCTAAGAGTTTTGAGAGTATATTGGAATACGGTGGTATGAATATCGCCGACTTCTCAACACTTTTACAAGCACCTGCACAACCTATGCAAATGGAAGCACCACAGACAACGCAACCAGCCCCTCAATTAGCACTAGCTCAACCAAATGTTTAACGATACAGAAAAATCAAAACTCAATAGATTTATCAACGACCCAGTAATGTCTAGTGTAGTAAGAGAAGTAATTGATAATGAAATAACCAAACCCACTAAAGATAGAGATGTGCAGAGTTTAGCTGCTAGATTTTTAGCGATAGAAATACTACGAGATGCTTACAAAGAATTGGATAAGTATAAAGATATTCAAGAAGTTGAGCAGAATAAAGTTATAAATTATGTTTAGTTTTTTAATTATGATATAATAGTATTATTAGAATTTAATTTAATTTAAATGACAACACTAGGAAATGCAAAAATGTCTTCTCTCAAGGATAAAATTGAAGCCCAAGAGGCTGAAGCTTTGAAAGTCAAAGAAAAGGCAGAGAAAAAAGAAAAAAAGGTCGTTACTAAAAATAAGAAAAAATAACAATGACTAAAACATTTGATAGAGTAATAATGTTGGGAATTATCATCGGAATGATTTTTTTAACATTTATGTTAATAATGCAGAAAAGTGAAAAAGCATTCGCAGGAACAGGTGCAACTGAAGGAATGATGTCAACATCTACAACTTATTTAGCCAACAACACCGTACTCTGCTCAAATCAGGGTGTTTTGGGTAGTATTGTGGGAAATGGAGAACATTCGGGTTATGTTTGGATTGTTGATGCAACATCAACCACTCATACAAATTTTGCTACCACATCTGCTTTGTTAGCTGAAATGCCAACAGGGTTTGCATCTACTACTGTAGAGTATGGAGTACAAGCAACAAGGGGTTTGACAGTTAGTTACACAGGCACAGGAACAACAACAATTACATACCGTTGCGGTAATTAGTTTTTTGACAATTAAATACCTGTAGCACTACAAACATTTGGGACGGTTAGCTAGCGTCCAAAAAGTAGGTAGTGCTCTTTTTGGACACTAACCGACCATCTCAAATGTGTCGGTTTTTTGATGGTTATCATTCATCCTCTTAAAACTATTATTAAAAAATGTATGCGTTTATGATTATCGTTAATAAATCACTAACCATTATTATTTATGGAAAACGAAAATGAAGCAGTGGTCGTTGACACTACAAACAACGAAGCAGAAGGTAGCACTGAGACTGAAAGCGTAACTCTCAAAAAAGAGGAATACGAAAAACTTAATCAGACTCTTGGTTCACTCAAAAGGGAACTCAAAGACTTTAAAAAAGCCAAAGAGGAAACTAAAGAGACTGCTAATCAAACCAAACCAGACGAAAATGCTCTATTACAAAGACTGGAGAAGATGTCCCTAAGACAAAACGGGATAACTGACCCAGAAGATATAGAACTAGCCCAAAAGACCGCTAAGAAATGGGGAGTAGACATTGATGAAGTTCTTGCAGATGAAGACTTCAGGGTAAAACTTGAACGACAACAGACCGCAAGAGACAACGTCAAAGCTACTGCCAATATCCGTGGTGGTGCTGGTAATTCTCAAGCGAAGAATACTCCTGAGTATTGGCAAGCTAAAGGCACACCGCCCACACCTGCCGATGTCCCAGATAGGAAAACTCGTCAAGCTATCGTCAATAAAATGATGAAAGCGGGAGAAAACAGTGATGGTGGGTTCTATAATCAGTAGACATCTAGTCTGGGGTTATTAGTTTAACTATAACTTAAATGTCAGTAGCTTAACAAACAGGGCTACTTTAAACCCACTCTAATTGACTTGGAAGCCCAGCGATGGGTGACAGGGCGGAAGCGAAAGCACCGTGAACGACTTAACGAGAGGGCGTCAATGGTCGAAAAATTGATGATGCGAAAGTCTGCACTCTACGAATAATCTTTGACAACTTAATCTAACATACGAGACCAGAATGTGATATACTTTAGGCATGAGAAAAGGTCAAAAAATGCCAGAAGGATTACGTCTCAAACGAAGTGAGTATATGAAGGCTCATCCTCTAAAATATTGGCAAGGCAAGAAGCGAAAGTGGTATACACTTTCAGTAGAAGGTCGCCAAAGAATTATAGAAGGACTTAAAAGACGTAAAATTTCTGATAAAGTAATAGCTCATACTGCTGGTCTCAATAAAGGTAAATTTGGGAAAGAACACCCAAAATGGACAGATGATAAGAAACGACCTTTGTATCAAGCTATTAGGAGCCTATTTCAATATAAGAAATGGAGAGCCAATATCTTTGAACGGGATAACTTTACTTGTCAGATGTGCGGTAAAAGGGGTAGCGACTTAGAAGCCGATCATCACCCCAAGCAATTTATAGAAATAATCAGAGGAAATAATATAGTCTCTGTTGAAAATGCTATAGATTGTAAGGAACTATGGCTGGCTCAGGGTAGAACATTCTGTAAGCCTTGTCACCAAACCACTTTTAGATTAAGTAAAAGGTAGAGAGAGAAAATCGAAGAATTTTCTCCCCTAGAAATAGGAGTAACAAATGGAACACAATCACCTACGAAACTACTTTTGAGGATTCGTTGCAGAACAGATTAGACCATCCAACTACTTGGAAAGAAATGTGCAAAGTCACAGTAACAAATACTCGTGTCATTTCTTCGTCTTATATGTCTACAACTCCATCCGTTCAAAGCGTAACTCGTGGGACTGGAGTAGCCTTGCAAACTTTTGCAGAAACAGCAGAGACCTTAACAATCTCTACTGGCCGAGACTTGGGTGTTCTCGTTGACTGGGGTGATTTCTATCAATCTCCTTGGACAAAGAAAGCCGAATTGTTTGATAGAATTGGTGCATTACTTAACGAATATGTTGAAAGTGCCGTACTCGCAAGATACGGTTCTTGGACAGACTTCGGAACAGCCTCAATCGGGGGTGGTGGTGCAGCAACCGACCCTATTACCGTCTCAGCTTCTAACATTGACGATATTATTCGTGGTGTTAAAAGAGAAATCCGTGAAAATAACGGTGGCTCTATGATGAAATCCAACGGTGTTGGTTTCATATGGAGAGCAGCAGACTTTGAAATCTTGGAAGCCTTTACTCAGGCTAACGGAACAATGACTGCTGATAAGTTCTTAACCGAAGGAACTTTGGAAGGTTTGCACTACTTGGGTGCTGACCACTACTGGTCAAACGAACACACAGCTAACCACGTGTTTGCTGGTGTGAAGAAAATTGAAAGACTGGGTATCTTGAAAGGAACTTATGGTCGTGCTCACACGATTGAGTTCCCAGCTGCCGACTCCAACACTTTCTTCTCTGGTGTAGCCTTTTACTCACGAATTGACATTGGGCATCTTACTCCTACTGCTCACGTAGGCTTGGTCTTTGATGTTAATGTTGCGTAAGCTTAATCACTAATCACAATCTACAATGAATAACAAAAAAACATATGTGGCACTGGTTGTGATTTTGCTAATCGCAATTGGTGCATACTCGTTCCCTAAAGGGAATACAGTAGTAAATCAAATCAAAGAGCAATTAGGTGCTGTTGTTGGTCCCGAATTGACCAATAACTACTGGAACTTCGCAGGATTTAAACAAGATATGAGAGTAGAGACGATGAAAACCGCAACATCAACAGTTTGCGTAATCAAGACACCTACAGCAACATCAACTCTTGTGGCTTTCTATGCAAATTTTAGTAAACCACCAACAGTTACTACGACCTTTGTTCTTTCAACTTCAACCACATCATTCTCTACTAGCTCACCAATCTTTTCTGGTAGTTTGGCTGCTAATGGCACGACCACTTTATCGTGGTTTGCCACTACCACAGGCACTACTGCACAGAATAAGACTCTAGTCCCAAATACATTTATTGTGTTTGACTTGGCTGGCGCGGTCAGTTATTCGGGTTTGCAGGGAAGATGTTATGGAGAGTTTAGGTCGTTTGAGTAGTCTTTCCACTTTGCCTCTCTCAATGGGAGGTAAAGACGGACAGATTAAAATAATTTAAAAATGGTATAATATAAGGATAAATGAGAGAAACTACAACTATAAAAAAATGTGAGGAATGCGAAAAAGAAATGCAATTACCGTTTTGGCTTATTAAGCATAGACGATTTTGTTCAAAATTATGTAATGGTAAAAGAGTTAGACGAGAGACAGAAGAAAAATATCAAGTTATTTGCAAAACTTGTGGTGTTAGCTTTAAAAAAGACCACGCTTCAAAAGGGTTGTTTTGTTCTCATAAATGTTATTCAACATCATTAAAGATAAGAGGAGAAAAACCAGAATGTTTAGAATGTGGAAAGAAATTAACTGCTCACAGATGTTCGTATTGTGTTAAATGTTCTGCAAAGTTAAGAACAGGTAAAAATCATCACAACCGGAAAGGGGGTATCTCTAATAGAGACATCCACTCACTAAATAATCCTAGATATAGGAATTGGAGAATGGAAGTTTTTGCGAGGGATAATTTCAAATGTCGGATTGCTGATGAAAATTGCAATGGGATGTTGCAAGCTCACCATATCCTTCGTTGGTCGGAATATCCCGAGCTTCGTTATCAGCCTAATAATGGCATCGCTTTATGCCAAGCCCATCATCCAAGAAAAAGGGCTGAAGAGAAACGACTAGAACCTCTTTTTAGAGAACTAGTGTCAGTATCAAAATAACTAAAATTTCAATTCAATTTTCAGACACATCAACAAAAAGAGGATTAGTGCAAATGTATGAAAAAGCCATAGGAGCTAACTATGGTGATGTGTCTGGTGATAGTGAAATGTTGGCTGAGTTTACGGCATATGCCAATCAGGCGTTAGATGATTACTTATTATTGTGGGCTAAATCAGCAGGCACTTGGCAAGGAGACGATATTAACCATACTGACTACCCAATTATCACCAGAAATATAGTATCTGGGACAAGAGATTATGATTTTACTACCGATGGTAGTTCAAATCGTATAACAGATTTACAAAAAGTTTTGATTTTGGAGTCTTCAACTGCTACAAATTATATTGAAATCAATCCGATTGATGAACTACGAACAAATTTTAGTGATATTTTAATTAACACTAATCAAGGAGTTCCCTTTCAATATGGAAAACTTGCTAACGCTATATTTCTTGACTCTATACCTAATTATAGTATCTCGGCTGGTATTAAAATGATTGTTAATAGGGAAGGTTCGTCTTTTGTTTCTACTGATACTACTAAAAAAGCGGGTGTTCCAGCACATCACGAATACTTTTACCTAAAACCCGCTTTTATAAAAGCAAAACAAAAAGGATTACAAAATTTATCTCAACTTGAGAAAGATGTAATTGATTTAGAGGGTTCTGAAAGACTAGGTGTAACAGGTAAAATACAAGAGTTTTTTGGAATGAGAGAAAGAGATGTTAGACATATTATGTCAGGTAAAAAAATATTATATATATGAAATATATTACATTAAAAGTAATGCCAAAGTTAAACAATGAGATAGGAGATATTGTGGATGTTGTAGATATGGGTGGTAACGAAGAAGTATTAGAAAAAGTAATCAATGACGGGTTGGTAGAACTCTGTGAAGACCAAGAAGTGAAAAATAAACACTGTATAGTCTTAGCAGATGTTCAAGATATTAAATTACAAGTATTAAAAACTAACTAAAACAAAATGGCATCATCTATTGTGGGAAATTTTTTATTAAAAGGTTTTGATAACTCTACTAAAATAGATTTAACGACAGACACAATAAAGGTCGCTTTAGCAGACTCTACTTATACACCTAACACCCAGACTCACGATTTCTTTGATGACGTAACAAATGAAGAAGCTGGCACAGGATATACGGCTGGAGGGGCTACGCTTGCGACTAAGGCGTGGACAGTAGCAAGTGCGACAGTAGTGAAGTTTGATGCAGATGATGTCTCTTGGGCTACTTCTACAATAACGACAAGATACGCAATAATCTACAAATCTACAGGTACGGCCTCAACCTCTCCTCTCATAGCAATTATAGACTTTACAACTGATAGGACTTCTGATGGTGGGACATTCTTAATAACATTTTCAGCGTCAGGTATCTTCACCTTAACTTATTAAAAATTTAATTCACTAATTTGGCAGTAGCATTTGCATCAGTATCAGCCGTAGCAACAGCCACAACAGGAGATGTGACTGTAACAAAACCAACAGGGCTTACTGTTGGAGATTTAATGATTTGTTTCGGTTTATCAAATGGTGCATCTGCTACTTTTAATTTGCTTGCAGGTTGGACTTCCATTCAAACAAATTTCATTCCAAATGGGACAGCTATGACAAGTAGAGCACAATATAAGATAGCTGATTCTGCCGATGTGGCCGCCTCCAGTTTTGTATTCTCGGGAACAAGCGATAGTAAGAGTGCCGTTATATATAGAATTACAGGTCATCATCCAACTTCACCAATAAATACTTCCGTTTATGATGCTAGAATTGATACTGCTAATTGGGCAGATAATGGTGGAACCACCATAACCCCATCAGTTGCGAATTGTTTACTTTTAATGTTTACAGGTCTAAAGCCAGGAACTTTGGCTATTAGTGGACAAGCAATTACAACATCTAATCCATCGTGGACTGAAGATTTTGATAATTCAACTGGTCCCACTATCGCAGGTGCTCACGCATCAAGACCTGAAACTACTGCTACTGGGGCAGTAATTGCGAACTCAACTGGAGATGCAACGACTGATTGGCATATTATATTTATAGCAATCCAGCCACCCATAGATGTAACAGTCTCCCCTTCCGTAATAAACGCTACTGGTGCAGTCTTAACGCCTATTATAACAGGTGGAGCGGTAGTAAGCCCTAGTGTTATCAATGCTATTGGAGCAGTAGTAGCCCCCTCGAAAATGGGGCAAGCAGATTGGAGTACCCAAGATAAGAGCGATACGGCAAGTTGGTCTAATTTAAACAAAAGCTAAAATGACACCAGAACAAGAGCAAAAATTAAATAAAGTCTTTGAATGGTTTGAACAGATGCAAAAGTCTTCTGCTATTCCTCGTTCAACAGAAATGGCTCTGAGAGAAAGATTGAAAGGCATTGGTAGTACCTTAATTGTTAGTACAAAAGGTGTTGATACGGAGGATGTTACGGTGAATGAGTCTGGGTCAGCTAGTTATGCTGTAATGAATGACCCTGTTGGATTTTTACAAGTAACAATAAATAACACCATTTATTATATCCCTTATTTTTAATGAGAAAATTTCCACAAAACAAAATATGGCGGCAAAATAACCTCTCTGATTTATATGGTGATATATGGTCTAGTTTTAACCTTGATTTAACAAGTGAATTGGGTAAATTAAAAACCACTAGAACTCTTGCCGTAGCAAGAAGTGTAGATGATGGTTCGGCAAACTATGTATTAAACTTAGGTCTAGCAACAGCTTTTAGATATTATAATGGGGTTTATTACGCTTGTACTGGTAATGATGCTGGAACCGGGACTATTTCAAAAGGGGGAGCTTCAAGAAATACAGCTTGGGGTTTGGACACTTCAACCGATAAACCAACAACTCTTTCAAGTAGATATTCTGATATGGAAGTCTTTAATGAAAGACTCTATGTATCTCTTGAAGGAACTACCCTAGCAAGATTAGATACTGCAACTTGGCTCAATGGTGGGGTAGCGATAACTGGGGGTGTTTCAAGTGTCCCCCACATGCTCTGTGTCTACGGAGATAGACTCTATGTAACTGCCGACTACGCAAAGATTAACTCTATGTCTACGGCAGAAGCCTTCGGTGCAACTATTGGCACAACCGCTAATACTCTTGATTTGGGTAATCTAACTTCTAACAGCATTACTTTTATGCGAGCCGTTTCAGATGGTATATGGATAGGGACAGTAAATAGAAACGGAGGAAAAGGCCATGTATATAAATGGGATGGTAGTTTAGTGACAGGCGGACTTGAAACTTTTAAATTAGAGTCTTCTGGTGCTATGGCGGGAATAGTGAAAGATGATGTTCTCTACATTATGGATAATGATGGCAGACTACTCGCTTACAATGGTGGAACTTTTGTTGAAATAGACAGATTACCAATAAAGCGAGGTGAGTATTTATTTTTTCCACTTGGAAACTACAATAATCGCTGGATACATCCTAACGGAATGACATTAAGAGATAGTTCTATATTGATACTTGTAGATAACGAATACCGTGGTGTTACTGCTTCTTGGGAAGAAAATGTGCCATCAGGTATTTGGGAGTGGACAAAAGAAACTGGTTTGTATCACAAATACTCACTTTCCTATACAAATGACGGTTCAACCACAGTTAGAGATTATGGGCAAAATTATATCAGTATTGCTGGGGCTTTGAATTATATAAAATCATCATCCACCTCTGCGGTAGATAATGGATCACTCTTGGCAAGTGCAGAACTTTTTACGGATGCATCTACTAAAGACAATATGATTTTCATTGATGACTTATTAGACGAAGTGCAAAAATACGGATATTTCGTAACTCCTAAAATCTTTTCAGATAAAATAGACGATGTATGGCAGAAAATACTATTAAGAATAAAGAAATTAACGAGTGGTGATGAAATCGTGTTAAAATATAGGACAGAAGATATTACACCTTTGGATATTGCAATAACAACTTGGTCTGGTTCTAATTCGGTAAGGACTTCTACATCAATGACAGCTTACGGATCTGGAGATGAGATTGAGTTTACACAAGGTGAAGGGTCTGGAAAATGTTTCAAAATACTTTCTACTTCTGATTTAGGTGGTGGGGTAACAGAGATTGTTTTGAATGGAGCTTTTACAGGAATTGACTCATCAGGTAATGCAAGATTGCAACACTGGAAGCAAATTGGTGAACCTTTTACTTCAACATTGGCTGATAGGATAGAAAAACCTTTATTGAATGTTAAAAATAGTAGCTGGATACAGCTTAAGGTATGTATACAGAACACGGGAAATTCTTATATTTATGATGCTTTACTTATTAACACTACAAATCAAAAACAATGAATGATTTAACAAAAGACAAATACGGACTAATAAAAACTGGTGAAGGTAGGTATGTAAACCCCCAGTTCGCATCTCAAGAAGGTTTAGAGGGAGCCGCAGATTACATCAAAAAAACTGACCCTCAAAGTGTGGCAAATTTTCAAAAAGCGAATCCTAGTTTGATTTTGGGTGCACAAGATGTTTTGCCTTATTATGGAGCAAGCAAACCAACCACAATAACTTCAAGTTCACTATCAGGAACTGAAACACCTTCAACATTGCCCCAAATTAATACCGATACCACAAGAGATGCAGGAGCTTCTATAAATGGGATTGCTGAAAGTACTAACACTGGACTACAAGGAATACTAACAACCCAAGAAGCAACTCGTCAAAAACAAGCAGAACAAGTAGCAACAGAAAGAGGTGCTATTCAGAAATCAATTGATTTCTTACGAGGCAAAGGTCAGGCTCAAGTAACAGCAGAAGCTCAAGCAGATATTCCAGAGCTCACTAAGTTAAACAGCGAATTAGTAAATGAATACAATACTAAAGCTCTTGAATATAAACGAATGGAGGAAAATATCGGTAAAAGTGGTATTCCTTTAAATACGGCTCAATATAATGCTCAATTAAGGAGTATAAGCAGAGAAAAGAACTCCGAATTGGCAGATATAGCCATAAGACAAAGTGTAGTTAACAATAATCTCACAACGGCACAATCTTTGGTGAATAGAAAAATTGACCTTATCTATGGAGATTTGAAAGATGTAATTCAATATCAAACCCAGTTTTATAACGATATAAAAGGCGACTTGACTAAATCAGAGGATAGAATATGGACTGCTACTATTGAAAATAACACTAGATCTTATACCGAAGGCAAAGAGAAACTAAAAACCCTTGAAACATTTAAAATTCAAGCTCTTACTAATATATTTTCTGATACTAATCTCTCCGCAATTCAAAAATCACAACTTTCACAATCCTTGCAAACTGCTGATACTATTGAGGAAGCTATAACTGTGGCAGGAAATTACTCTACAGACATTGTAGAAAGACAGACTAAACAACAGTTATTAACTAATGCTAGGTTACAGGGTCAAAAACTTTCTCAAGAAATAGAGTCAGGCAAACCATTAACTGGTGAATTTTCAGGAATTATAAACGGAGCATCTGGTCTAGTTCCTAACACAATGAAATCAACAGTTAAACAAAATATCGCAAATGCCATCGCTTCTGAAAATTATACTACTGCCTATGCTGAAGTGGCTAATGCTGTAAGTAATGGCTTAACAGGAACTAATAAGACTACTTTTGATGATGCTAGAACTGATATAGGTGTAATGTCTGGTATGAGGGAAGCTATCAGAGCCTACACCGATGCTGACGGTGATGTAGGCTTCTTAAAAGGTAGTGCTGATAATATCGCTAAGAAGTTTGGACAACTTGCGACAGATCCTAAGTTTGCGTCTTTAGGAGTTCAATTAACAAGGGAATTTCAAGCGTATAGAAATGCTATGACTGGAGCTGCATTTACACCTGAAGAGTCAAGAGAATACGCTGCAGTAAATCCACGAACAAATGCCACACTTGACCTTAACTTAGCTACAATTGATGGAGCATTAAATCAACTTTCAAATAGAGTAACTTCAACTATAAACGCACGAATACCAGATGCTCAAAAAATTTATGATTTAGCTTTCACAAAATCTGATGTTAGCGAACAGCAAACTCCAGTAGGTGATGTTCAATATGTGGGCGGTGTTAAATACTTAAAAGCTCAAGATGGTTTGTATTATCCCGAAACTCAAACATCAAATACTCAGACAACGACACCAACAGTAAAACCAGATTATTCAAGTATAAACAATACTAATTCTTTTAGTGGACTTGGTTCATTCTTTAATTTCAAATAAATGGAAGGTTTAACTTTAGAACAATTAAAAGCAAGGGGGGGTTCGCCAACAGGCGGTCTTACTTTTGGACAGATTAAATCTGCTCAAACTCCTGTGGAAAGCAAACCGGGCTTCTTTTCTTCTTTGGTTACAGACCCGCTCAAAACTTTAGTCGTAAAGCCAGGTGTAAGATTTGGTCAAGCTCTAGGTAATTTAATTGCTCCTATGCTCGGTGCTACCCCAGAGGGTATCGCAAGGGCTAACCAAGCCACTAGAACAGTAGCAGGTATGGAAATTGAACCGCAAAAAGCTTTTGGAAATGGTGGAGCAAGACAAATAACTGGAGATATAGCTAAAACAGCTTCGTACCTTTATACAGGAGGCCAAGCAGGGACTGTAGTTAATCAAACACTTAGGGGTCAAATCCTAAAAGGAGGCCTAACAGGATTAAAAACTGGTGCAGTTAGTGGAGGTGCGTATTCATTTGGTGAGGCAATCCAAAATGCTGAAAATCAGCCATCAGCAGTTGCGTACCAAACACTATTTGGCACAGTTTTAGGTGGTGCAACTGGAGGTATATTAGGTACTACTTTGCCAGCCATTTCAGCAGGATTGACCAAAATAAAAGGTTTTAAAGACTTTGAGTCTCTAACTGGAAAATTAAATGAAAGAAATCGTGAAATATTTAAACCAACTTCAAGCCAGTTATCTAATTGGGAGCAAGCCAAAGTAAATCCTATTGAAACATTTAGTAGAGAATTTGGGCTAGAGAAAATCCCAACAGCTAATAATACTCTCCAACTAGATGAGTTAATTTCGCAAACTGATTTAAGATACAAAGCAGGTTCAGAAGGTTTTAATACTATTCTTAGAAATAGCCCCGAAGTCATTTCAATTTCACAAAGAGAAACCAGTTCTTTAAATTCTATTGAAAAATCAACCCTTACCCCATCTCAAAAACTAACTGCTAAGGCTAAAGTTCAAAGTGAATTTTTGGCTCTTAAAGATGAAGCTCAAAAAGCTGGTCAATTACTTAGCGATGACAATATTCCTGTTGCTTATGCTGATAATCTAAAAGATAGATTTTGGGGAGCGACTAAATACTTTGGCCCAGAAGAAGCTTCTGTGTCTAACGAAGTAAATAGAAAAATTGGCACGGCATTTAAAGAGGGTATTGAGGGAGTTGTAACTGATACAAATGTTAGAGAATATAATAAAAAACTTCAAGAACTAATTTACCTTAGAGATTTCCTTGAGAGTAGAAATGGTAAAGTCCCGGGGACGGGGGGTAAGATGCTCAGATATACACTTAGAACAGTTGGAGCAATAACTGGTGGAGGTGGAATTGGCTCGGTAGCAGGAGCTATCACCGCAGACCAAGTAGCTCAAGCTATTGCATCACCAACCGCTAGAACTTGGTTGATAAGACGACAACTCGCTAAGTTACCGCCAGAAGTTAGAAAATCCCTTGAACAAGAAGCAAAACAAATACTAGAAAATATGGCAATTAAAAGAGCTGAGACACTTAGATTACCAGCTCCTTCAAGCGCAAGTTTAGTAAATCAAGGTAGACCGATACCAGTAGCACCTTCAAATGTAGAGTTCACGGGTGGGGATATTGTGGCTCAGTCTTCAAAACGAGCAATAAGCCAAGAAGCAAATCCTAACCCAAATATAATTGATAATACTAACCCCATAAAATGATTTTACTTCTTAACAATAGTATTAACACAACTAATACCAATTTGATTTCCGTTAGTCCAACCAGAAAAATAAGTTATGTAACAAGAATTGCCAGCGTCTTCAAGTTTGTATATTTTCACATCTTTAGAGTCTTCGGTTTGGATATGAGCAATAAAATCATAAGACATAATATCTTTGATTTTAGAAGCTCCCAAAGCTACAGAAGCCCCCAAAAGACTAAAAACAAGGCTCAAAATAATGATTTTCTTCATATATGTTATAATTATCCTATAATTCACCCACCATACTATGGACAATGAAGAAATGCAAATGAATAATGTGGACAAAAAAAAGCTAGAAAAAGTCGGCAAATATCTCACCGACAAGAATTTTTCAATGTATGAAGAACTTTGCGACATAAATGAAAGTCTAAAAAAGATTTCAGAGAAAGAAATGCCAGAAATGCCTCATATGGAAATGCCAGAAGTACATAAAGTAGAAATTGCTGGTGCGGAAGTTTTAACGATTAAGGGAGAGAGAGGAAAAGACGGTCGGAATCCATTATTAGTTTCAGAAACAGAGCCAGCTAACCCACAAATAGGAGATTTATGGTATCAACCTTAACACAAAACTTTATTAGCTTCTTCAAGCCATTTAGCTCTCAATCGCTTGCTCTTTTCTCTTTGGCATATAGAGCAGTAACGCTGTTTTCCATAAAACCTGTCGAATGGGTGGCCCAATTTACAATGAGTTATTTGGGCTTTAGAAATCATGGTGTTTTCGGTTGCAGTAAGAAGTCTAAGATGAAAAGGATTAACACAATTCCTTTTGCTGCAAGTATGGTCAACAACTTTCTCTCTAGGTATTTCTCCAACATGCATGTAATAACTGACCCTATGAGCCCTTCTCCCTTTCTTTTTAAAGTAGAACGTCCCATAACCATCTCTGTCCAGCGGGCCTTGCCAAAGCATGCATTCTCCTTCCTTAATCCACTTACTGTTAAACCTTTCCAGCTCATTTTTCGTAAAACGTTCCATATAGTTTCGCTATTACCATTAATGCCTTTGAGTATATCAAAATGAGTAAATTATTGCAATACAACGGAATAAAGTGGGTTGAAATAAAGGGTAGGGATGGCCTAACCCCAACTAGAGAAGAGCTAGTGAAAATTATTAAGCCTTTGATACCTGAACCAGTCCCAGGACAAGACGGTCGCGATGCTCCAACCTTAGAAGAAATATTGGCCAAAATTCCTACTCCTAAGAACGGCAAAGATGGTTCACCAGATACTTATAAAGAAATCGTAGACAAACTAGAAAATATAGACAACGAAAGTGAAAAATTAAAAATAGAAGCTATACAGAATCTTCGTGAAGAATTAGATGACCTTAAAAAGAAATGGAGTAGCAGACCAATGTTTGGGGGCGGTGGGTTTAGTGTAACCTCAATGAATTTCCATTTGATTGACGATCAAACGCCTACTGGAACGATTAACTCCTCAAATACCATATTCAACATAGCCAATGTGCCAAGCCCAGCTTCATCACTCAAAGTTTATCTAAACGGCGCACGAATGAGAATAACAGAGGATTACACTCTAAGTGGAACTACAATAACTTTCACCATCGCACCACCAACAGGTTCAATATTATTAACTGACTATCGCACCTAATATGAAAAAATTTACATTTATTTTACTAGCAATTTTTATAACTTTATTTGTCATAATCAATGTGGCAAAAGGAGCTACGATATTGTTTCCTTACCAAGGAGGCACTGGCATCGGTTTTGCTACAGCAGGTCAAGTAGGCACTTGTATTAAAGTTTTAGATGATAGCCCCTTTACTTATGAATTAGGCACTTGTGGCTCTGGAGGTTCAGCTTTCCCATTTACTCCTACTTCTTGGGGTGTATCAACTTCAACAACTATCGGTCTCTTGAATGGCTTTTTATCAACAGCATCATCTACTATTTCAAATAATCTTTTCCTCTCTTCGCTCTCCCAAGGTATCGCTTATATCGGTTCAAATAATTTACTAAACACTACCGCTTCTTCTTCAATCTTCGGCTTCACTCCCCAAACTAATCAACTAGCCAAAGGCAACTTCTTAGTTGGTAATGATGCTGGTGTGGCACAAGCTACTTCTTCAATCTTTATTTCTTCTCTTGGGTCTGTCGGCATCGGGACGACGGGACCCGGCGCAAAGTTGGACGTGCAGGGGTCTGGACTTACGAATATTCAAGTAAAGACCTTAGCTGATAATGTTGCCGCCTGGACAAATTATAATAGTCCAACAGGTGGTGATTTGAAAGTTGGACGAGATTCAAGCGGAGGTGGGGTTTTGCTTGCCGGGTCATCTGCATATGCTGGTGTGATTAACAACGCTGGTGCTTATCCATTACAATTTGGAACAAGTGATACGGTCAGAATGACGATTTTAAGCGGAGGCAACGTCGGCATCGGGACGACAAATCCGGCTTTGCAATTAACGTTAAGCGGTGCTACGGACACTCGTAAAATTATTGGATTTTACGAAGGGGCTGTTTTTAGGGGAGCTATGGGAACTGCGGCAAGTACGAATGACTTATTAACTGGGAGTGGGGCAGATGACTTAACAATAACATCTCAACAGAAAATTTTGCTAGGACAGATAAATGGGACAGCGGCGATGACAATAAGTAACGGCAACGTCGGCATCGGGACGACAAATCCAAACACAAAACTTGAAATAAATGGCACAGCTTCTTCCTCGGCTCTTGTGGTATCCACTCTTTCAGGACTTCTTAAAGCAAATGGGACGAGTGCAGTTACTGCCGCTTCAAATGGAACGGATTATACTCTCATAGCCGCCACGACTTGCAGTGGCACTGATAAAGTTTCAGCTATTTCAGCTAGCGGTGCTATCACTTGTTCAGCAGACCAAACGAGTGCAGGAGGCGGTGGCGCTGACTTCACTTACGCAACTGATAT
>ERZ1292632.1071-Hain-H43-01um-R2-1071-length-28473-cov-6_pt1 | contig 23556 bp, 26 predicted proteins | sample MGYA00564407_ERZ1292632 | MGnify/ENA primary metagenome ERZ1292632 (study PRJEB36523, sample SAMEA6512637) | groundwater metagenome | collected 2019-01-08 | study: AquaDiva: Metagenomics assemblies of 32 groundwater samples | reverse complement strand
TCTTATAGATTTAATAATATCTAATAATTTATATATAGAAATATTATCATTTACATCAAAACTTCTTTTTATTGTTTTTACTATCTGAATTTTCTCTATAATCATCTAGAACTCCAAACAAAAATCATTTTCCTTCTTTTCTTGCCTAGAATTTTTATTTAATTTATATATTTTATTAATAAAATTCAAATTCCATTCTCTAGCCTTTATTTTACCATCTTCTTCTGTCTCTTTGTATATATTTTTCATTATATCTTTATATTGTTCTTCTTTCAGTAAAGAAGTTATAGTTCTAAAATTAGAAAGACTTCCATATTTTTTACAAATAGCATTATCTATTATATCTTTTACATGAGCAGCACCGAAAAAAGGAATAACATTATCAACTATATATTCTTTATCTTTTTCCAATACATCAATACAATATCTAACTGTATATTCATTAGCAAATTCTTCGTCATCAGTATAGAACCTACTAGGAGAAATAAGATTAGAAATATAATGAGTTAGTTCATGAACTAATGTAGTTTCTATATTATTTGGATTTTTAGTAAATTCCCAATAAAAATCTTCTTTATCTATTTCCTCAACAATAACAATAGTTCCAGTAACTATATTAAAAAATCCACCTCCACCATCAGGTATGTTAAATTTATCCAATACCTCTTTAGTTACTAAAAAGACTTCTGCTTTTTCTATTTTTTCTTTATAGTCTGGAAATTGAGAAATAATAAAATCAAATACAGGTTTATATTTATTGTGGTCTACTGGTTTATATATTTCTTTTATTTTATTATCTATTTCAATAGTTAAATTAGTTCTATCTTTATTTTGCTTTCTTATGTCTGCAATTACATTGTAATACATATTTATTTTTCTTTCTTATTAAATTGCTACTTTCATGTATAAATTTAATATACTATCAGGAAATTCACAATATTTTTCACAGGCGGGGTAAGGCAATGGGGAAATAAGATCTAAAATATAATAAGATAATAGATATATTAATGTTTCCTCAATATCTTCTAATTCAACTAGAACAATAGTTTTTGTAACAACATTAAAACCTCCAGAACTAAAGTAAAATTTTTTCCTTATTTCATTAAAAGATTTTTCTGTCACTGTAAGAATTTCAGATTTTTCTATTTCTTTTTTATATTCAGGAAATTGAGAAATCATAAAATTAAAAACAGATTTATATTTTTCACGATCTATAATTTTACCAATTTTACGGAATTGATTGACTTCCGATATGTCTATAATATTTTCATTTTCTACAATATTTTCATTTCCAGATATTTGTTTTTTATATTTTTCAATAATCTTTGCAATTTCATTATTATTCTGATTCATAATTATCCTCTTCTTTATTCTCTTCTACTGCAAACAATTCGCACCAAACAACTATTTCTTCACCATAGCCAGCATTCCAAACTGGAATCTTATTAACTGGACCAAACCAAGAAACATTTCTCATTTCTATCGGATTCCCACAAGGATAATATTCACATCCAATACAAACACAATTTTCATTTATTTTTACTAACGGGACAGTCTTACATCTTGGCCCACGATATGGCCAACTATCATTTTCGTACATTATCTAGCCAATCTTCTTACTGTTGGAGCAGTTTTAGATTCTGCTTTTGGTGTTTCAACTGGACTTTCAATTACCTGTGCTGTTTTTACTCTTGGATTAGCTACTGCTGAGCCAGGCATTACAGGCAAATCAAGATCTTCATCAAACTCATTAGCTTCTGGTTGTTCAACAGTAGATAATTCCATTTGTTGAACAGTAGCTACTTCTTCTTGCGAAGGTGGTTCTTCCCTCATAGCTTCTGCTAAAGAATTAAAAATACTATTTACTCCTACACCTTTAGTTAAAACTGCCGTTTGTTTAGCTACAGTTGTTTTTCCAATATTTACTGTATGATCATTACCAGTTGACCTTAAATTTTCTGCTAACTCACAAATCAATTCAAAAGGAACCCCTTCTACTAATCCAGATGGGAAAATAACAACATTTTTAGAAAAATCCATAATAAAATTTACATTCTTACCATCTCCAGACCATTCCATTGAAACCCCATTGACTACAGTTGCATTCTTTAACATTTATTTTCTCCTTATTTTTTAATTGACTCTAACACTTCTTTTATGTCATTGAAAAATATAATATGAGGCATTTCACCTTTTAATGCTAAATCCAATGAATTTTCTCCGCCATTCCTTGCCAAAAAAGAAGGATGATATGTAACTTTAGCAGGATAACCTAAAATATCCCATTTTTGACTCCTTGCTTCCCCTAAACTCATATTTCCTATTTCTAAAGCACTAATCGCCGCATTCCTCCCCAATAATACAATATATTTTGGTTGAACAATCTGAATTTCCTGGAATAACCATTTATTTATACAATTTTTTATTATATTTTCATCAGTAGGGAAAACATTATTTGCAGGTCTGCAGCCTAAAATATTAGAAATTAAACTTATTCTTTTATCTATATTAAAATAATTCAAATAAGATCTTAATATTTTACCTGCTCTTCCTATAAACGGTTCCCCCATATCATCTTCATCTTTCCCAGGAGCCTCACCTACAAACATAATATCTGGACTACTACTTCCAGTACAACAAACAACTTGTTTACAACTTTGTCTCAATCCACATAAAATACAATTTTTCTTTTCTTCCCTTAATTTATTTAAATTTAATTCTTTATTAGAATTCACTTCAACTTTTAATATTTCTTTTGAGAAATCAGAAATCATAGCGAGTTGCCTCCATTTTTTTAAAAAATCTAAATTCTTACTTTCTGCTGCAAAATCAACTTTTTGTAAAAAAGATTCCATTTTATTATTTCCAACATAATTAAAAGAAAATCTACAGGCAGTAGAAATAGCTAATAAACATTTTTCTATTTCTTCTTCTTCTGATACTTTGTAGTTATCTCCAAAATCTTCTACTATGCTATTAGCATAACTTAATAAATCATCTTTGTTATAATCAGCATCATTCTGAATACCTAATTCAGCAGATAATTCTTTTATTGCCGTAGATAAAGAACAACTATGATACTTTACATAAAAATCAATAATTGTTCCACCAACATTACATCCAAAACAATGCCAAACAAATATACCATCTTTTTCTTCTACAAACAAACTAGGATTTTTATCATCATGGAATTCACATATACATTTCTTTTTATTATTACCAGCAGGGAATAATTTAATTCCTAATCCTTCCATATAGGTAATTAAATCATATTCTTTTTTAATTCTATCGCAGATTTCTTTAACTCTAACGTTCATATTTTATTCCGGATTTTCGGCTTCTGGATGAGAAACATTATTAGGTGGAATAATAAAAATATTATCTTGTTGTGTTTGTTGCACAGGAAATCCATTTTGAGTTTGCGGAGTAAAACAATTTATATTAGATAAAGAAATTTTATTATTTACATTTAAATCAAATCCACTACAAATTGCTTTATTAAAATCTGAATCTGATATTATATTTCCGGTATCATAAGGTTGGTCAGTTGTAGCTCCAATATAACATTCATCTCCATCTACATATAATGTAAATTTATCTACTATCTCTCCTTGTCTATTTTTACAACAATAAACATGAATTTTATTTATATCTTCATTATCTTTTTGAATAACAAATAGAGCATCAGTATCTTCATAGATTTGATGGCTACCTTCCAAATCCTCACCTTCTGGTTCTGAATCCTTTGTTCTTTTTAATCTTTCTATAGCAGAACGTTTTAATTGAGCGGCAGTAATTAAAGTAAATTTCATTTGATTTGCCATACCCCTTAAACTTTTACATATATTGCCCAAATCCATATGTCTACCTTCTGCTGATTCTCTATCTGCATCTAAAAGACCTAGGTAATCTATAAATACAGCATGGATAGGTTTACGAGCCATAATGTTTCTTAATTGTGATTTTAATTCCCTAACCTTCATTTTTCTAGTTTGAGCAACATTGATAATATGGAAATCAATACCTTGTTTAGCAAACTCTTCCCAATTCTGCATCTCTGATTTTACTTTTTCAATCTTTTCATCTTCCAGACTTCCAGCAAATAAACCTTTTGATGAAACTCTTGCCGCCAAAGACATTACCTTAAATTCCAAATCTATTTTTGCCATTTCCAAATTAATATATACAATTGTCTTTTTACTAAATGTTGTAAGCCTATAAGCAAGATTAAATAACATTGTAGATTTATATCCACCTGGACCTGCCGCAAATGTCACCATTCTACCAGGTTGGAATCCTAATAAAGCACTATCTATTTTAGTTATACCAGACATCAACCCCATTGCTTTTTCAGGAAAGTTCTTCCTAAAAAGAAATTCATCTCTTATATAATTTGTATCTTCAAAAAGATTAACAGATTCAATTTTTACATCTCCATATGGATCTTTATCTAATGCTTCTAATTCAGACCTTAATTTACTAACTGAATGTCTAATACTGCCAGCATTCGCATCCTCTATTGAATCTACCATTGCTTTTTTATATTTTTTAAGAAATAAATAATTATATAATTTTTCACACAGGATAGCAATGTTCTCTGGATTCTCGTTTAAAGAGATAATAGACGACAGGGAGACGCTATCTGTCTCTGCCTGGTCCTTATGCCCTTTCTCTATCAACATGCTCCTTAAAATTTCAGGAGTCAGTTGATGTCTATACTGTTGGTAATAATCAACAATATAATTAAATATACGGGCATGTTGCGCCGATTGAAAACATTCAGATGTAATCCCAAGCACTAGACACTCATCTATGGCATTAGATGATTGTGCTATTGTTGAGATCAATCTAGTTTCAATAACAGTGCGGTCATTCAGATTGTTTGTTTTGTCCGTAATAAGGCACCGGCAATAAAATTTTAGAACAGAATGTAGATTCAAAGATTAAATCAATAAACCTACTGCCCATGAACTCTTTAATCTTATTTTCAGGGAATTCTGGATCTCCAGTAAATCCAAAAATTGTTATTTTATTACCTTTCTTTCTTGTGCTTATACAATCACACATAAACTGTATGGATGAAGATGCTAATGTATCACTGGAAGTTGAAGTAAAAGATCTTTCTGATGTTTTGAATGAATGTTTTCTTTTTTGATAACTTGGAAGATTTGAATTGATATTATCAATAAATAAAGCATTGGAACTATTTATTTTTTCTAATTCAACATAATAATCATAATGATAGTTTGTCCCAACCATGCTTGATGTATATAATAAAGCTCCCCAATCTAACGTTTGGATTGTCAATCCTCTTTTGGCGCATTGTTTTAACGTTAAATAACCTAATGTACTTATACCTGAATTATTTCCACCTATAACAACTACATTTCTTCCTTTTTTCATCCAATCTAAATCTATTTCACCTTCTATATCTAACCATTTATGAAGTTGTTCTCTTATTGTATTATATGCTTCTATAGTTGTTCTTGGTCTTAATTTAGGTTGTTTCTTTTCCATTAGATTGTAATCAGGATGATCTACTATTACTTGGCTTATGTTTGTTGGACCTGTTATATTATCTATATCTAATGGCCAGTATTTAGAAGGTATTACTTCTCTAACCCATTTAGCTCTTTTTATTCTCTTGGCACACTCACAATCCACAGTTAAAACAGTTTCCCTAGTGCCAAGATTATCATTTACTAGTTTTTTAATAATGACATATCCACTAAAATTACATTGTGGACAACCTATCTTGTCTTGGTCATTCATATTATTATTCCTGTTCTGGATGCTCTATATGTATTGCAATATCTACTCTAGATTTTTCTGCTTCAGCCCTTACTTTATCTAATGCGGCTTTATTTTTCACAATATGAATAACTGGTTTTAGAATGGTTGTTTCAATAACCATATCCACTTCAGGAACTACTCCATCATTATCAGGAACCATAATTGTCTCCTTTTACATCTCAATTCCATTGGAATCATCAGAACTCGATTCTTTATGTTTTTTAGATGCCCTTCTAGTTCTATCTGCGGCCCAAGTTCTCAAATCTTCAATACTTTCCTTTGCTGTTTCATAAAGAGGTTTAGTTTCTTTTACTGCTTTAATAATATCTTCTGTATTTACTTCCCTTCCATTATCACTAAATGCCTCCAACATAGCAGCTACTATGGCAGCTTCAATTTCAGCACCAGAAAAATTATTAGTTTTAGAAGCAATATCATTTATATCAAATTTAGCTATATCTCTCTTTCTCTTTGTAATATGGATTTTGATAATAGCTTCACGTTCTTGAGGATTTGGCAAATCAACAAAAAATATATCATCAAATCTTCCTTTCCTTAACATTTCAGGTGGTAATGAATGACAATTATTTGCAGTGGCAACAACAAATACAGGTGCCTTTCTTTCTTGCATCCATGTTAAGAATGTAGAAAACATCTTAGCTGTAACTCCATTATCTAATTCTCCGCTAGAACTAACACCTGCCATACCTTTTTCAATTTCATCAATCCAAAGAATATCAGGTGCCATTGCTTCTGCCGTAGCTAATACCTTCCTTGTATTTTTCTCTGTTTCTCCAACTAGACTGCCAAACAATCGTCCAATATCCAGTCTCATCATTGGCATCTGCCAAGCATTTGCCATTGATTTGCAAATAAGAGATTTACCGCAACCCTGAACACCTACTAGCAGCAAACCTTTAGGACTATCAATTCCATATTCTTGAGCCGCATCAGAAAAAGCTATCTTTCTTTTAGTAATCCATTCCTGCAAATACTCTAGACCACCTACACTGATCGGAGTGTCAGGATTATAATACTCTAAAAGTCCGGATTCTTTGATAATAACTGTCTTTTCTTTAATCAAAGTAGGAATATCTAATTTCTTTCTTTTAACTAATGATTTGGAAATAGCAATTAAAGATTCTTGTTCTGTCAATCCCAGCAACGACTTAGATGATTTTTCAAGCAATTCGCCATTCAAACTAAAATCAGAACCAGGTATATCTTTAGCGTCAGATTTACTAGCCGCATCAATACTCTTATTAATCAATTGAATAAAATCATCTTGAGTTGGCAACGGATAATCAATAATATGAACAATCTTCTTCAAACTCTCTGGGACACAAAGAGTTGGGGCTACAATAATAATAGTAACATGATGAGGACGAATCTTATCAGAAATTACTTTAAACTTCCTCTCTAATACTGGATCAGTGCTTTCTCCATGTAAAAATTTATGAAAATCTAAAAGAATAAAAATAAATCTTTCTCTTTGATTTTTAGAACATTGGGCTATTTTAGTTTCAATAAATTCAAATGGAGTTAAAGGATCTGATACGCTATCTTTATTTTGTTTAATTTCTTCTTCACCATCTCCTACACTATCAATACCTCTTGTGCAATCCCAAGTATATAATTGTTTACCTTGAGATTTAGATAGTTCTTGAAAGAAATCAATTACTCTTTTTTCTTCATGGCTTTCAACGTAAATAATAGGAATTCTGGACCTAACCATAGCTCCAATTTCAGTATCCTTGATGTCTATCTTTTCTTTCTCCATTCACTTTCTCCTTATGAAGTTTCAGTTATTTCTTTAATATTTACTACCTGTTCAATCCAATCATAATTATTATTATATTTGAATCCATCATGTTTTAACCATGCTCTTCCACAACAAGCAGAAGCATTAGCTGAATCCCAAATTGTTTTATATTCCTCTTTCCAATTACATAAATCCATTAACCATTTAGGATATGGACCTAAACAAATTGTCTTTTCCGCAATCCTTATTACTAAATCTTTATTTCTTTGAAAAGTTTGATTCAAAACAATTCCAATTGATTTTTTCCCATCTTCTAATTTAACTTTAGTAAAAACATAACGATATAAAGTTAAAATAATTCCATATCCAGATAATAGTTGATATACATCTGCTGGCAAATCAAATAATCCTTTTATTATTGATTGGGTATCATTAAAATGAGGAATTTCTAATCTCATGCGTCTAGCATCATCACTGGATAAAAATTCCTGAACCCAAATAGGATCTCCGAATTTACTTTCTACAATTAGAGCGCATTTTTTATCCAAAGAATACATTTTATGTAGAAACCATAGTATGTAATATATTAGTAGTGCTGGAGAATCGGATCCTTCCGCTTTACCTATTATATCAGATGTATCCTTGAATCGAGTAAAAACTCTAACCCCTTTCCTCGTAAAATTTTCACCAAATAATTTTTTATGCTCACTTTTATATAAATTATATATTTTAAGTCTTGTCCAATAAGAATCATCTGAATAATCAGGATGATCTATATCTACATAATCATTATCAGAAATATGTTTAAAAGAAGTATAACCAAGTACTAAAGGAGATTCTTTTTTCAACTTACTAAGTTTCTCTTTTTCTGATAATGGATTAGAAATCTCCGTAGCTTTTTCTAGTCTATCTACGATATTTTCATTATTCTCCTCTTCCATAAAACATTCAAAATTAATCACTTTCAAATGAGCTATTCCATCTTCAGTCCCAATATTAGCTACCAATCCCAATTTAACTAAATTTTTTATATTTACTTTCAAATTAGATGAAGTTACCCTTCTATTCGTTGGAAAACAATTGTCAACAATGTTGTCATACGATTCTCTAAACTCTCCCTTTCTTATAATAAATGCTCCATCATATACTAATTCATCTTTTTTATGGAATTTTAAAAGAATATAAGTATAAAGTCTAAATTCTTTTTCTTCTTTCCATACTTTAGTTTCTATAAGACTTTCCGGCAATTGTATTTTCATCCTCTTCCGCGAGGAGACCCCTGCCTTTAGGCAGGGGAGAAATCGCGGCCTCCTTTCCTATTTTTTAATTCCACACTAAACTGCCATATTTATATATTTTCTCTATCTTCCTAATAGGTATATCTTTTTTTATACCTACAACCTTGACATATAATCCTTTATTCTTCATCCCAATTACATTATATTCCTTACCATAAACCCATATCTTATCCTTTGGCTGTATCTTATATATATGTGTTTTAATAGATGGCTTATATCCTTTCCTATTCAATTGAAATGCTCTACTATGTCTATGTCTCTGTTCTATTGCATAACTCTTTATCCTTTCTTGTCTTTCTCCACCTGCAATAATGAAAGCATCATTGACATGACTCTTCTCTAATCCTATTTCTATTCTCTTAACCTTTGTTACATATCCATATGTAAACTCTACATCCTTTATATCCTTCATAAATTTATCTTTTATTATATTCATAAAAGTTGATCCTTTATATTCCCTAGAAGCTTCTAATTTTATATTCTTATCATGAATCTTCCTGTGACATTTATTTTTATGTAACAAAACTAAATTTTTCACCCTATTACTACCTGATTCATTTCTTGGTTTATTATGATGAATATGACTAGGATTTCCTCTACTAAATCCTTTTTTACATAATTGACATTCCCCTTCTTCCCTCTCCATTAAATAACTTCTTATATTCTCTTTCTCATATAACTCACCTTGCTGATAACCAACTCCTTCTATATCCGGATTTTCTATTCTCTGTATATCAAAATTACACTTCTCTATTATTATTCTACTTATTGGCAATATCTTTCTCATTCTTTTTATTATATTTATATGAGTATCATATCTCCTCTGTATGCTAGGTGGTAGCCAACCTTCTTTTCTTCTCCTATTATTAAATCTTGGCTTCCTATACCATAACTTATTTCTTCTTCCTCTTCTATACATTCTCTTTTCATTTAATCTTTCCGATGTCTTATCATCAATTCAATCTTATCACTTACACAGGAAAAACCTATATTTTTATATCCTATATCTATTCCAAGTGTTATGTCCTGTTTATTCTCACCTGTAGCATAATTTAATTGTATGGTAAAAGGTATTCTTTTAACAACTCTTGCTTTCTTTTCTTTTAATAATACATTAGCTCTCCTTTGTGTGGTTGGCATAAGAGAACAACCCCTCTTATTAAATACATAGACTATATTCTGGACTCTCAAGTCAGAACTCCCTCTATGCTGGGAATGAATTCCTTCGGGATTGTTACAAGGCAGTACTTTACCACCAACACTAAGAGTTTCCTCTTTGTTTAATTGGCAGTTTACAGAGCCATGAACTAGGAATGATTTTACATTCATGGGTGTGTTCTTTAACTCTCCTTGTAACTGCTGCATGATACCATACTCCCTAATCAACCAATTACCCTTGAGGATCACTCCCCAAGCCCCCGACTTTAGAAGGGGGTGATTGACTAAATATCCTTATTTAATTTCTGGTGGAAAATCTTTTACAATGATAAATCCTGATTCAGTAGAATATAATTTTAATCTTCTTCTTGAATGTTCAGAAATATATTTCGCATAATCCATAAAATCTAATATTTTTGCTTCTGTTTTACCTTCTTCAACTCTAAGAAATCTTCCTAATCTCTGGAACGCTTTTGTACTCGATTTCCCAGAACCTGCCAATATTCCACGCTCTAAACAAGGGATATCAAGTCCTTCATCTGCAAGAGCAGTAGCAATAAGTATAAATTTATTTCTATTTACAATAGAATTTATTGCTTTATCTCTTTGTTTTGTTGAATCTTCACCTTTGATAAATACAGCATCTGGTAATAAGTCGTTAAGTATTTTACCATGTTTTATTTGTTTTACTAAAATCATAGTTGGTTTCTTTTGTTCTCTACATATGTTAGCATAATCAGCTATAACTTCATTTCTCTTATCATTATCGACAATATAAGAACTATAAATATTTTGGTATGTTTTAAAAGAACCTAAACAACATCTCATATGAGGCATATAAATAGTAGGTCTAACTAAAAATCCCCTATTTATCAAATAAGTTGCTTCTATATCTACTATTCTTTTACCGAAACAAGCCTCAATCAATAAATCATCACCATCATCCCGCCAAGGTGATGCTGACAATCCAAATCTAGCCCTAGCATTCTTGGCGGCAAAACATACAGCTTTTGCTAATCTAGCAGGCGTATGATGAGCTTCATCTACTATTATTCCCTCTGCACCTTTAATTAAATTTAATATATCAGCCTTCTTTTGCAATATTGCTTGTTCTTTTTCATCGTTGTAATCATCATCTTCTTCATCTATATCCTTCTTCTTTTCACCTAAAGCCGCAGCAGCGGTTTGCATAGTCATTACTGTTATATTTCTAATATCACAAATACCATCTCCAACTATTCCTATACTTTCCTCACCTAATATTTTATTTTCTAACGCACGAGCAGTTTGATGAAGAACAGCCCTAGAATTGACAAAGAAAACCCAAGGAGTCACTCCCGCTTTACTAATTATTCCCCCTGCTATATGAGTCTTTCCACCACCAGTAGCTACTTTAACAATTCCTCTTTTAGTCTCTAAACATTTATTTATAGCATCAGATTGATAATCATGAAATTTTACTTTTTCATTAAGCGGATATGTTATATTATTTACTGTAGGTGGTCTGCAATCTTCAAACGTATATTGCATTCTTTGATCATCTAATATTTTCCTAACTCTTGCTAATGTTCCAGAAGGAAAAAATAATCCGTTTTTTCTATTTTTTAATAATCTTGTTCTTCCATCCCATGCTCTTTCACCATCTTCTTTTATTTCATTATATGCTTTTGTATATTCTACTCCTTTAGTTTTATATGATAACTCACTATCAAGCATTTCCCATATCTGTGATGGAACAAAACCATCAAGCATACTTTCTATGTTGCCTATTTTAATTGTTATCATTTTATCCTTCTAATAGAATAGAAAAACGCCTCCAGTTAGAGGCGTTTTGACTTGTGAATGTATTATACGGGTTTCTCACGCATTTGGCGAGAATTTTTTGCCGCACTTCGAGCAAGTGATAGAACAGGTTTTACAAGAAGCGCATTTTATATTTGTTGCGCCACAATGAGGACAAACAATAGCAGCATCAGCAATTTTAACATCTGCTTTAATTGTTCCTTTTTTAATCATTGCCATTTTTATTTTTCTCCTTATTTAATACATCTACATTGACTTCTATCTTTGTGTATATGTCCATGTCCAATAACTCTTTTATGAATTGGACACCAATATGATTCTTTTTTACATTTTTGACAAGTGGCTTCAGACAGAAAACTTCTAGACTTATCAATAATCTCTGCCCCGCATTCAGGACATTTATCTATCTTATCTTCTACTAATGGTTTTGTTGGCCCAAAAATACTAACCATAGAAGGAATTATAGTCCCTTCTCCTGGACCATCATTATCAGCCTTTGCTTCTATTATTTTCTTCGCATTATTAGAAATAATAATAAATTTATTCATTTTCTTTTTCCTGACTAGCCGCCCATTCTGCCCAATTAGTTATAGTTTCTGGTTTACTTCCTTGGGCAATCCAATTTTTCATGTCATCAACTAATCTTAACATATTTTGTTTGCCAGCATTATTTTTAGAATGAATATTAATATATTCAGGTACAGTAAAATTACCTTTCTTAACTTCTCCTATATACCATTTTAGAAAATCTTCACCAGTTTTAGCAATAATTTGACTATCGGGACTTTCTGTTCCAAGATCATGGTCTAAATCTAAATGGGTTACAACATTGCTTTTACAAAGGGCAACAGCTTCATTAAAACTTGTTGCCCTTGTGTATCCTTGGGGCATTGGTCTTTTTGATTCATCGTCATCATCTAACCATAATTTAATTGAGTTGTTAGAAGCTGATTTATGTAAATTGTCTATAACTTTCTTTTCCCATTTAGATATTTTACGCATAAAAACTCCTATATCTCTTCTTTTTTAAATCCGATATAATCTAATAAAGTCTCACACCTTTTCCAAGCAAAAATTGTATGTCCTTCTTCTATATCAGTTTTAATAGGAATAATAAATTTTCTATATAAATCTACCATCCCTTCATTACTTAATTCTCTTGATATTTTTGTTTCCAACGCACAAATATCACTATATGCTCTAACTAACTTATTATCATATAAAAAAGATTTAATTCTAAATATTTTTTTAATTAAAATTAAATTTTCCTCATTATTCATTTCATTTTCTCCTTCATTTAATTAATTTTTCTTCTTTCTTCTTCTAGCATTCTTTCTACTGATTGTCTATTCTTCAAAGCAACATTCCAAGACATTCTAATATAATCAGCCTCTGTAACAACTTTTTTCTTTTCATATGTTGGTTTAGTTACTACATTAGATGGAGGAAAGCCATTATCATGAGCACCCTCTTGAGATGGCCCACCTTTTATAGAACCAGGTCCAAATTCCTTGAAACTCTTATTCCACCAACTATTTATACCCGCTCCTGGGTCCGCATCTGCAAATAAATCAGATTTCTTTCTCATAGAAGATGCTAATTTAGTATATAATTTTTCATCAACTAATGTTTCATTATATCTATTAAAAGAATATTTATTATCTATATTCTCAAATATTTTCTTTGTATTTACCATTTCCTGCATATGAGATTTCAAAATAGAAGAAATAACATATCTTCTAAATACATCTTTTCTTTGACAATATAAATCATTTAATTTAGAATCAGAAACTAATCCATCACTACTGGAAGCTATCCTACTATCTAATAGTATTTGCTCTTCCGTATCGGGATAAATTTCTAATATTTGAGGTAATATAGTAATTATTACTCCCCATAAATCGCATTGAATAAGTGCTCTACTACCTAAATTTATATCTTCAGCTATAATAATTGGTTGTTCCTTTGATATTACTTTAGAAAAATCAATATCAAAATCTTGAGAAGCTTCTTGAATATTTGTATAATAACAAACTTTATCCTTGCATGGCATACGAGAAGCTACATATATAATATCTAAATCTCTCAAAAAATCTATACTATAAAGAGAATTTGCTACAGTATTACATTCTTCTAAAACTTCTCTTATATTTACAAATTTCTTATCTACTTCTGCAATCTCTTGTGGATTCTGTTTACCAATTTCACTATCAATTAATAAATTAATATCTTTTAATATTTTATTTATATCTTTACTTGAATTTACTTTATTTAAATCTATAGGAGACAATCCTATTTTTACTAATTCTTCATTTATTTTATTTAAAGAAACAATACATTTATCAAGTAAATTATCTTTTACATAATTTAATCTATAAGCAATAGTATTGAAATCGCTTATAGAACCTGGCCTTATTCTATTTCTATCACCTACAGATACGGCAGATTTCCTTGACTGCCTTAATATGTTATTTAATAGTTTTCTATCTTCTTCCGTAATAAAATCAAAATAAGAAATCAGGTCATTAGGGTTAGCGTCAAATAAAGATATACCACCTATATATTGGTCATCAGCAAACCCTGCAATATATAATGATTTATTTTCAATAGTTAGTAGCCAAGAAGGTCTGACATCATCATTTACACTTACACTACCTTCTCTATCAATTTTTATAGGATTTACATTCCAATCTATACCGCTTAAATATTTGGATAATTTCAATCCCAATTCTATTCTTAAATCATCAAAATCCTTATTATAGTCTGCTTCCCAAGGTAGTCCTGTACCATTGAGATCTGTAACTATGGCTCCTAAACAAGTAATAAATGTTTCGCAAATAGAAGAAGTAAATTCATGAGGAGATGGACAACTCTTTCTATATGCTACTAAACATGGTCCTTGAATTTTTATTTTAGCTCCGAATGGAGGTTGTCTATCATTACTATCCGCATTGATAGGATAATCAATAAATAAAGCATTGGATATTGGAGATAAATACATAACAGGAATAGGTAATGGACTTTCCATGTCTAATTCATATACAGGAATATCAGGAAAACTACTAAATCCTATTTTATTTAATATAACATCTATTTCATTGGCTTTCAGAATACAATTGATAGATTCTTTAACTAGTTCATAATCTGATATATGTTTCCATAGATTTTCATTTCCAGGCCAACCATGCATAAATTGAACGTTTATAGTATTGTTAGTATTTAATGTTTCTAATGTTTTTTGTATTTCATGTAATTTAATAGAAGAAGAGGAGCTATTATTTCTAATAGCCCCCCTTCCTTTCGACAACCACCACTGAACGCCAGAAGTACCTATTTCGTCTAATAGATATATAGTTCCACTATTAGGATGAACAGCAACTCGTATAGTCCCTTGGAATACTTCTGGATGTAACAAGTAATTTTCCCATGACCCCGGAAACTTTTTAGATATATCATTTTTAATATCCTCTTTATCTAAAACATGATCCATATTCATTACATAGGATCCACCTCTGTCTTCACCTGGACCACCAGTAATATAAAAGAATTTAATAATATTATTATCATCATTACCTAATGCGTCTGAAACTGATTTACCTCTACTATCTAAAATTGTTGGCATATATTAATTCCTTAACTACGTGGCAAAATAATAGAATTAGTTCTAATGATTTTTAGTATATCCTCAACATTATCGCTTTTCAACAAATCACTTTTTAGTTTATCAATATTAGAGAATCCATTATCTTTTGGTTTAATCAAACTATTTAATGAAATAAATAATTCATTCAAATTAATATCTCTATGGACCTGTATTACTCCTTTTATATTACACTTATTACATGAGAACCTAAGAGATATTGATTTTTCAGAATTTAATGACACTCCAACTTCAGTGAAGTGTTCTATTGGGATATTCTCCCCGCATACGCATTTGTGTCCGTTTATTAAAGATTTAATATTTGAGTCCATCAAAAGACTCCTGTGTTATTTTGGACGGTGCCTTCCCTCATACATGAAGTCATCGTCACTACGTAAATCAATGTTATACTGCCAAGTAATACCTCTCTTATCATGAATACCAAAAGCCCGTTGTGTAGGTCTGGAACTGGTCTGCATATGCTTTAAGGAATGGACATCTCCACCTACCCATGAACCGTTGATAATTATTTTACCTGTATTTGTTTCTAGTTCAGCACTTGTATGGAAATGGCCACACAACATATAATCAAATATTTCACCTGCTAGACCAATCTGCCTTCGTTCGTTACGAACTAATCCGTAGAATGGTAGTCCTAATTGAGACTTGGCATCTTCACCATGAGAAAGAATAAATTTAGATCCTCTGACATTAGCTTTCTGTATCCACGATGGTGGAATATCGAATTTAATTTCAGGATACTTCCCTAGTTGTAATTCAAGAATCTTATAGAACATATAGTCCCAGTTAACAATAAGTTCTTCCATATTAGGAGGAGCACCCCTACCATGATTACCCATCACTCCAAAGAAATTGATATTTTTAAATATTCCTAACCAGTAAATTAATAATTTAGAAAACTCACTAACACCTTCAAATACTTGATTTACAACATTCTGCTCATTGTAAGCTGGTCCCCATTTACCTACATGCTTTAGACCCTGAACAATATCACCAAGGCAAAAGATATTCAAAGTATCTAAATTATGAAGTCTCTGATGCCTATTAGCAATTGATTCTACTCTACGTTTTAATACTTCGGCTCTCTTTTTGAATAAACTCATATTATATTCTGATAATCCATTTGTATCAGCAAGTGTAAAACTTTCTCCAATATGCGTATCAGATATAATTAGTCCCATATCCTCATCATCATATAATTTATTAGGATCAGCAGGGGGAGCTAACTCTGGTTCTACTCTTGGTGCAACTGCAATACCTTGCTTGACCATATCAATAAGCATTTCCCATCTAGCTTTTTCATTGACCTGCTTTTGATACATCATTTTCTGGTTGTTTTGTTCTAGCCTAACCCTTTCCATTGATACGTCAGAATGGAATTCTTTTTCTGTAATAGTATCATCTCTTTTAATCTGTACTGGCTTTTCTATTACACTTTCAATAGCTCCAGTAGCTGTAAACTTATCCCAATCTAAAGAATTAAAAATAATTTCGCATTCATTTGGTGAACGTTTTAGACAACTACCGATATCCATCCATGAATAATTTGATTTCTTCATCATATTCAAAGTCTTCAAATCAGAGGAATTCCAACCTTGATAAGCACGTGATGAATGAACTTTATTCTTTGGTAAACATGTTTTCGTTGTTTCTGTTTCTTCTTCTTTTTCTACTTCTTCTGTGTTAGTAAACATAATTACTTGGTCAGGTCCATTTATCCTACTAATTTTCCTTCTAATTGCTGCTGTGCTCTTCTTCAAAACTTTTGCAATTTCCGAATTAGACTTCCCCTCACTATACATTTTAACTAACTTTTCCGTTTCATTTTTTGTCCATTTCATACCATTATTCTCCTATTTTTAGGCTAAAAAATAACTTATACATCTATATTCAAAAAAATATAAAAATTATCCTTCTAAAACCATTCATTTACTTTAAATCCTCTTTTCATTAATGGAGCATCTATTGCAAAAGAATCATTATTTCTTGTCATCATTCCAGTAAAAGTAACAATTTTATCAAATTTACTAATCCATTTATCTTTTAATTTTTTTGCTATATTTCTAAAATCCTTATATTTTTCTTTTTCAGCTAAATTAGAATATCCATCTGATAGATGTCTTACCATTAATGGTACAGCAAAGTTAGGTATTCCATTAGATAAATATTGCAAACATATGTCCGCACCGTAAAAATGCCATCCTCCTATATTCTCATCAAACAAAATTCCATCATTTGTTTTTACTATACAAAGTTCATCTAATGTCTGCACTGAATGTAAAACTCTATTTGGAGTTACCAACTGTTCTTTATCTCCAAGACCTTGAATAACATGTCCATAAGATATACTATTGCCACTTTGATATTCTACCCCTGCTGGACCTATACAACCCCACTTTGAAACACTACCACCTATCTTTTTTATTTCATTATGCATATTATACAACCAATTATCTGAAAATATAACATCTTGATGACAAAGGACTAAAAATTGTCCTCTTGCAGCGCATATACCAGCATTCAAAGCCTGTGCTGCATTATATAATCCCTTATTACCACTATTTACAGATATAAACTCATATGTTATATCATTTGTTTTTCTTAAAGAATCAACAACACACTTATTATACATATTCATGTCTGTGCAAGGAGTAATAATACTAAATATAGGTCTATTGCCCTTAAATGGAGGTGGTCTCTTCCATTTACTATTAAATACCCCGACATCAATACTACCTTCAGATGAAGGATTCCTTGAAGCACTTTCTACATGAATAGCATTTGTTTCCTGAACAATTATTATTTCTTTCCCATATTTTCTTACATTAAAACAATAATCAATATCTTGATATGAATTCCTATAGTTTTCAGCAAATCCACCCAACTCTAAAAATAATTTTCTAGAAGTCATTAAACATGCCCCAGTAACAGCCTCCGCTAACCCTGTTTTATATTCTTTTTTAGGATCAGCACCTCTATCTATATGCCCAGGACCACACAAAATATCAGATGGGCCATACGCCTTAACCCCAACATGTTGTATATTCCCATTAGGATAAACCATTTTACAACCTGTTATCCCTATATTTGAAACTCTCATATACTTCATCATCTGTGAAATAACATCAGATTTTACAAAAACATCATTATTAAGAAAAAGAATCATTTCTCCAGAAGCATATTGACTAACTATAATATTATTATTTTTAGAAAAATGATAATTCCCTAAATTTATTACTTTTGTAAAATTAGCATATTCTCTATATGTAGCCAAAGTATTTTTATCAGTTGTTCCAGTATCTCCAATTACAATTTCATAATTAGGATATTTTATATTTTCTTTCAAATGACGTAAACATTGAGTTATTAAATCATTATGATTTTTATTTAATATTACTACACTTACTTTTTCTATATCATTTATTTTTAAATTAGAAAAACCAGGTGTTGTTATTGAACTTGCTTTATCAGTAAACAATTGATTTATAGCTTGTTCCGTACATTTAGAACTTGAAATATTTTTCCCTATACAACTTAAATTATATTGATTTTTATCTTCTAAACTTAAAATATCTCCTCTATTTTTTATATTATGTTTTTTCATGTAAAACAGTCTACTCTTTTCCATATTACCAACTATTTCATTTTGAGACCATGCTTTACCTATTGTTTGTGATCCTAAATGAACTATCCCTGTTTTATATGAACCAACTACTCCAAATCCTTCTTTTATTGCTCTAGTGCAATAATCTACATCTTCATAAAAAGCAGGAGAAAATTCTTCATCCAATAAACCAATTATATCAAATACCTGTCTTGGTATAAAACAACACCACATTGGAACATAAATTGGCCTCAATCTTCTTTCTTCTCCTAATGATTCTAATCCAGAACCCAATGTGGAATGTTTTCCACCTATTATAGCTTTATTGTAATAATGAGATGCTTCGCCTACTAATATATCTAACCATCTTGAAGTTTTTAATGTTATATCATTATTCATTACTAATATATAATCGGAATTTGATTCTCTCATAGCCTCATTTACACATTTAGAAAAACCACTTCTCTGTTCCATCCTTATTATTCTTATATTTGAATTTTCTATATTAGGTAACGGTTCACTACTCGCATCATCTACAATAAATAAAAGATAATTAACTCCTTGTAATGTTCTATTTATAGATTCAATAAGAGATGTTGTTAGATTTGTCTGATTGTAATTCGGGACAATAATATCAACTGTTCTCTTACCCATTAAATAAGATTTAGGGATAGAAGTAGTAAACATTTCTATTTTTACTTCTCTTGGCGAATCAATATTAGAAGGAACAATTACTTCTGATTTATCTTTATTCTCACTCCAAATATCTTTTATTTTTTGAAATGCTTCAGTTTTAATTTGTTCTGTAATCCCTAATGGATCTTTAGTGACTCCACCCCTATGTCCTACAAGAACTTTTTTTGCAATTAATAAATCATATCCTTTCATTTTTATTTGTTTAGATAAATTGTAATCTCCATAGTGATTGTCATAAATATCATTTATTTTATCTATTCTTCTCACTATATCTAATTTAGTTAATAAACAAAATCCATCTAACCATTCTGTTGTAGATATTTCTTCTGTATAATTATTTATTTCAACATTAAATATTTCTAATGGGAGATCTCTTCCTTTTGATATATCTTGCTCTGTCTTCGCTTTATTAGTAACAGGACCAATAGCGCCTATTGACGGATTCTTTTCTAATATATTAATTAAATTACTTGCCCATTTTTTTGTAAATGTAGTATCATTATGTATTAGACAAACATGCGTTATACCATCCATCAATTTACATGTATCTATTGCTTGATTTAATGCTTGGATATGACCTAATCTATATTGATTCTTTAATAGAAGTAAACCAGGTATAGTTCTTACAAATTTAGAAGTGGAATCAGTACTGCCATCATCAACTAATATAATTTTATATGATACGTCTGTATTATCTTTTATTGATTGCAAACATCTTTGTGTATATGCTATTTGATTATGACACGACAATATAATTGCTAATTGCATTACATACCTTTCAGTAATTCATTTAATCTTGAAATTATCTTGTCAGCACAATCATTCCAATCTAAATTATTTCTAACATAATCTTTTAATTTTTTAGCTTTTTCTAAAGCTATATCTTTATTATTATATATCGTTTTCATGTATTCTGATAATTTATTTATTGATTTTTCTCCAAGAACAGGAAATTTCTGTCCTCTATAGTATGGAGTTGTCATAGCAAGATCATCAGAAGCGTCTTCTAATTTATCCGTTTCAATGATATAGGCCGTCTCTGGGGAAAGGAAATCCATCATAGCGGTATTATACGAAGCTATGACAGGAAGGCCCATAGAAGCGGCCTCTAGAATCGGTAGGCCCATTCCCTCACCCCTTGTAGGTAAAACAAAACAATCAGCAGATTTATATACGCTTGGCATCATCTCTTCTGGAATTACATCATTATATAAAAATATATTTTTAGGATAGAATCCATCTGCGTAATGAATTATTTGTTCTTGAATACATTTAGCATATTTACTATGACTAAATATAACTAAATGAACAGATTCATTATCTTTGAATGCTTTTAAGAATCCTTTTATTAAAACATCTGGTCCTTTACTTTTTGCCCAACGAAAAATAGAAAGAAATCTAAATCCTTCTGGTTTACAACTAGTTAAATCAGATACTCTTTTATAGTAAGGATTAAAAACATCAACTTTACCATATGAGAACCTTTGTGTATTTACTCCTAATGGAATAACATATTCAGGAACACAAAGTCCTGCTTCTTTCATAGCTCTGGCATTGTCGCTATTAGGAATCCATACCTCTTTAGATGATTCATTACATCTCTTTACAAATTCAGGATGAGCAGTAGTAGATTCTATCATTGTATAAAAAATATTATATGCTGCATTTTCAGAACAAGGCATTGGAACATAACCAGTTACAACAATATTTGGATCGTCAGTAGCTTTTTTAGAATAAGTATTAATAAATTCAGAAGTTTCAGAATTAACTTGGTTTATTCCTGGAAATGCTTCTATTTTTAAATTCATTCCTTTACTTATTAATCTTCTTGTTATTTCCCTATTCATATTAGCATAACCAGTAGCAGTATAGAATGGTCCACGCCAAACAACTAATGGTAATTTAGGTTTATTTTCTTTATTTTTTATAGGAAGAGATACTATTTGATTTTTTATTACTTCTTCTTTATTTTCTTTTTTATCTAATGTTGTAATTTTATCTGTAGTTTTATTAAAATCAACAGGAATACCTGATTCATCTAAATTTATTTTTCTTGACCATTTTCTTGATGGTTTTTCTGGAGTTTTCCAAATTCTTATTTGTCCAGGTAAACAATCAGGAAATAACTTATATATATGATTAAAATCAAATTGAAGATCAGAGCCAGAATCATGCTCTAATAAGATTCTTCCGGAAGGTATTATGTAAACTATTTCATTCATTTCATTTTATTTTTTTATTAATTATTGTGCATAATAAGAAAATTCTAAATACTCTGGTATATTTTCATATTCAACATTAAATCCACCACTATCTAAAGAACCAACATATATTTTTGGTTTTTGGACATCATTACTATAATAGTAATAATCTTCTGAATAACTTATTACTTCTGAATAGTTCTGTGTAAAAGTTACAATAGCACTGGAAACAGCAAACCCCGTTGGCAGATACAGTGTCCCAGTTCCACTTACATATACAGTCATAGTCCCATGTGCTGGACGGGAATCACCTAAAGACCAATTGATTCTTCTAATCATTATATCGTCTCCTAATGCGAATTATCCAAAAATATAAATTTGAGAAGATCTAACAGGTGTTCCTTCATTTATTCCATCAGATGGAACAACTTCTACCTGCCAAATATCAGACTCAATCACTCTCTGTCCAACAATAACAGAAGCATTATCCAATGTACTATCATAAAGTCCATTTACATACCACTTGATAGTGCTTCTATTTGTATCTCCATCAACATCTTCAAAAGTATAAGAAAGAGTCAATGGTGTTCCTGCAGTTGGGTTTGTAGGAGTAATTACTATATTTGATACTATAGGAGTAGCATTTACTATTGGAATTCCTGTTGTTGACATATTTTCACCAAAAGATTTTCCATCGGATGGAGTTAGTGTTACTGTTATTGTAGAATCTTTTGTTAGTATAACAGCACCATTGAGATCAACTTCACCTGGGTCAATATACGGAGTATTTTCATTTGTTTGTTTTACCACGGCTCCATCTTTGAAAAATCTAATAATACTTCCTGATTCAGCATCATTATCACTATCGGTAAAAGTATATTTCAACACTACAGATGATTTCCCTGTTGCCTGTTTAACTAATTTTTCATTTGTCTTACCTCTATTTTCTACAGCATAAAGAACTAAATCACTTACAACAGGAGGAGTATTCCCTACCGTTACGGCATTTGATATATATGTAGAACCATATTGAGAACCATCATTTGGACGAACAGACATTTTTACAATTGAATCTTTTACCAGAGCCACACTTCTACAATCAAAATCATAAAAAGATAATTTTCCTTCTAGTTCACTTACTGCTTTATCATTTACATACCATTTTATTTCAGTTTCTCCTTCTTCATTACCATCTGGATCAAAATAAGTATAAGAACCAGTAATTTTTAATACCGAATCATATACAGGATCTTGTATTCTTGCAATAACTATAGCAACATTTTTAGCTTCTGGCAATCTTGATATATTTTTACCAATCTGGTGTTCAGACAAAGAATAATAATATCAAATGTTAATCAGAATTCTCCATCAGATAAAGCGGGTTTAAAAGCGGGAGATACTATCCTTGCTTCGTCTATTGATATAGTGAAAAGTGAAATAAATAATGCAGGTGAAAAAGGCACTGTTTTAAAAATAAAAAGAAATAATGAAGAAAAAGATATTAGAGTAATACCAGAAAAGGGAATAATAGAAAATAGATATGCTATAGGTATAGCTATGGATAATGTTGCTACACTAAA
>ERZ1292632.1394-Hain-H43-01um-R2-1394-length-23566-cov-10_pt1 | contig 23566 bp, 43 predicted proteins | sample MGYA00564407_ERZ1292632 | MGnify/ENA primary metagenome ERZ1292632 (study PRJEB36523, sample SAMEA6512637) | groundwater metagenome | collected 2019-01-08 | study: AquaDiva: Metagenomics assemblies of 32 groundwater samples | reverse complement strand
TATTACTCTTGTGCGCTTCGAATTGCATCTTAGTTCTCCTTTGTTATGTCGAATCCAAGACGGTAAGCTCTTTTTAGAGCATTAAACCCAAAGTCAAACTGCGGGCGTCCTATTTTCCCATACCGAAAGGATGGGGTAAAGCACAGCTGTCCAAAATATCGTATGGAACTATAGTAATGGACAGCTCTTGTCCAGTTTAGAATTCGGATACCAAAATACAAATCATAACTGCCAACGTTTTTAAACTGCTCATCGTGTTCGTAGGCTTTAGTGTCTATATCAATGTAGATGGTAAACCTACCTATTTCTTTGTCTACATGAAATTTCATTTTTCCTCCTTTGTTTCTTTCTTCCACTTTACGGTTTCTTCTGCTACAGGCTCTTCTCTTTTATCGAATAAGACGTAAACAGGTAAAGTATTGGGGGTGTATCCAGATTCAAAACGTATGTTAGCAATTTCATCTACAGTATACACTTTGAGTCCGGCGCCATCAAGCCAAGCGTTAGCTATCTCACGACTCCCTGCAACAATAACCGCTTCAGTTTGCTCATGATAATTTCTAGCGTGGTATACTTTGTAGTCCATGATTTATTCCTTTCTTTTTCTCTTGGTAGGTTTTTCCGACCACTCAGCCCCGCAACTTCGGCATATTCGAGTAACTACTACCGGAGACATGCAGTTTACTTCTTCACACTCAATGGTGAAATTTGAATCTCCGCATTTTCTGCAAATAACGTTTTTTATTTTATTATGTCCATTCATTAGTTACTCCTTTACTTCTCTTACGAAGTCGATACTAGTCGGTCCACGTTCAGCAATAACCTTCGGGTAGTTGTAATTTGCGATGAGCCCAACAACATCAACATTTATGTTAGGATAAGACTTAGAATATGATTCAAGTTTGACCCTCGTATGCCCTTTAACTCTTATGCGTATGACTTCATTTTCATTGTCTAGGTCGATAGTTGTTACCTTACCTTTGCTCATATTCTATTCCTTTATTTCTGCTTTGTAGCATTCTTCACAGCGTGTTACTTCGATGTTGTCTTCTTCACTGTCTGGATACGGACCGATACGGTGAGTTGGGAACGCTGCACAATGTGCGAAGAGTATGTCCTCACAAGCATCGTCTACCTCCCACAAACAGCATCTCTTCCCTTCCTTTGTGCAGAATCCATCAGGTGCATTTTTCAACTCGATAGCAATCTTGCTCATCTTTTCTCCTTTTTCTCGGCGCGCGCCGAAAGAAGTTTAAACAACAACGACTGTACAAACACTTGATGTGTGAGAGCATTGTGTACTTTGCTTGAAGCTTTCTCTATCTCGTCTATAAGAGATTCTTCATTGTTGAGTATTGTACACTGAAACACGGTGCCGTCTGGTAACTGTTGCACACCATACTTGTTTATGCAATACCAGTCAATATGACATATGCCATCGCCGTGACCAGTGAGTCGCCCAACCCTCATCAGGTTTTTCCTTATATGTTGAACATACCCCAAGGAAGGTTCTTCGCTTTTTAAACTCTTGAATATTATGTGGTCGAATTGCTTGATGATTATCTTTTCTTTCATTTGATTTCCTTTTTGTTACACCATCCAGAACTGGATGACCCAGCCCATGACCCAAAACATTAAGGTTAATAGTACAGATGTAACACCAGCGCTAATAGTTTTGTCGAGTATGGCAGAAAAACTAGACTTAACTGCCTTTTCCTCGTTGGGCACTTCGTTTTTGAAAAGAAACGCCACTATAAGCATAAGCCCAAGTGCTTGTATTAAGGTAGGCGCTTCTAAATGTAGAAATGGTGATACAAACCACTCCCACAAGTCTATTAACACTGTTGCACGGAATAGCATTAATAGCGCTCCAAGTACACACAGAACTAGAAATTTACAAAAGTTTCTCATTTGGTTATTCCTTTATGGGTGTATCTAAAAATTCCGTTTGTATTTGTTTTACATCCATAGCGGTTCTGAATACTGTTCGGGCGGCTCTGTGTGCCCATGCTTGATCTGCAGGGGATGTTTCTGCTTTTTCGTCCAACAACGACGTCATTATTGCTAAAACTGAGTGAGCAGGCTCTTCTGCCATTATCTCTTTTAGCTTTGTCATGTTCTGATTTTTCATTTTACTTCCTCCTATTATTCTTTCTGCTCTTTTGAGCTTGGTTGTTTTTCTTCCTGTTCTTTACTTGTTTCCTAGAGAGTGGGTCTTTCTGCGGAGAATGATCCACCTTTACATGCACAGAAGGACCGACCTCCCCTATAGTGCCCGCTAGAGTTCCCCAAAGGGCTGCAGCTTGAGATGGGAGCATCTACTTACCTCCCATTTGATCCATGAGTTCAAACACACAATCATCACAGACTGAATCAGACTCATGGAACTTGTTCTCAGGTTTTTGTTTTCCGCAAACATCACAGGTAATTCTCTTTTCGCGCGGAGTATAACTTAGTATAAAGTCACTATCAAGTAGGTCAGGCATTTTAGCTCCCACTTATTATTTCGTATAACTGTTCCATTGCTTCGGCAGCAATGGAAAGCACCGTATACTGTGTGATTGACAACTCATCTTCCTCGACATGTACTTCCAGCTCGTTTCCTTTTAGTTGAGAACCCGACACAAAGGTGAGTTCAGGGTACATTCTCCCCAGTACCAGCCGAAAGTGTTCAGCCTTAACAAGGCTAGGTGTAACCAGCAATAACTTCGTGTGCACAGTAGTTTCGCTCATTGTTTTATCCTTCCGCGATCATGTTATTTACGATGCTTAATATCTCGTTGGTATAGAGTATTTCTTCCAACGTCAATTCTTTATCCTCGGGGTTGGCCTTTAAGTCCTCTTTAGCTTCCACAATTCGTTTTTCTAAAATAGCCTTTAACTCTATTAGTTTATTCATCTTGCACTCCTTTATTTAGTGGGTTTCTTGTATACAGTAACTTCGCCGCTGATTAACGGACAGCCGTTTAGAACACCAACGCCAAACCCATTAGGTTCTGTGTCTGAACTTACTGCGGATTTTCGTAGCGCGGAGCAGTAAAACATGTACCCATCTTCCGATTCATCGCGGCTAAATGGGCAATCATCGCAGCCAGTCTGTACTGAAATTTTCATTGTTCACTTCTCCTCCGAGGCAGTTGCGCCATACCCACCCTTTGTCAATATGGCAAGCTCGAACCCTTTACAGAATGCCTTCATCTCTGTTAAGAGGGTATAACTTGCTTTGGTTTCAGTTTCAAAGTAAAGTTGGCTAAATAGATAATCATTAGCATCGTTCTTTACTTCTTCTATCTTAAACTCATAACCACTAAAGCGATACGCAGACCTAAGAGCAATCACCATATCTCTTAATAGTGGTTTGCACGGGTGCTGATATACTATTTGTTTCATTTCTCCTCCGGGTCGGTCAATATTACATCCTCAAACATATCCAGCAGTCTCCAATCATCCATATCCTTGAACTTAGAATCCGCGTAGCAAAATACTATACGGTTTGAAAGTTCATGCTGAATATCGGATGGAGATGCACAGGCATATGGGTACTCAGTTCCTATTAGATTTCTAGGAACTGCTTGTTGCTTGCAATGATCGTGGAAATACTCATTAAGTTGTTCGTAGCGCTTAACTACTCTTAATGGTGACCTTTTACGCACCGTTTGTTTACCCCAGAACATTTTATTTAGTACTCCTTCTTATCCTACTGTTTTTATTGTCCACCCTGTGGTTCTCATTGTTTTCCTTATTCTCTTCTCCTCAGTAACATACTTCGCATAGCTACATTTAAACTGCGGGCATATGTTGCGTATTTTTCGCATCAGTTTATTTCTTCGACGAATGATACGGTGTTTCTTGTTATTGCTCATTTTTCTTTCCTTTCTTGGTAGCTTGTTTATGTTGTATGCGAAGCGCAGAAGGACACTTTACTTTCTTGCTGCGTCTCGTTATATGGTGGGTCCTGACTGTGACTTCGGTCAGCAGTCCTTCTTGTTTTAGCTTTACTGATAGATCCATAACCTGTTTTCTAATTTTTTCCACCTTATCTGGTGGAACATCATAGATCTCAATGATATACATCCCCGGTATTTCTCTGGTATAGATGGATACACTGCTTGAAATAGCCTTATACCTTGAGCATACCAGCGTGTATATTGGAGAACGCTTAATTTGTAATTTTTTAGACATACTAGTCTCCTAGAAAATATAGTTGATTAGCCTTGTGTCGTAACAGCTGTGGTTGGCCTTTTATTTTTGGAAATTTTTCGCTCCCGCGCGCCCAAAAAGATTTAAACGTGATGGATCATTAACTAAATCAATATATCAATTGAATAAAACATACAGTGTATTACTTATTTATTAACATCAATCTACATAAACAATATTAGTCTTAATAAACAATTTTAATTTTGGTTGTTCATTATTTTGTTCTTTAATTGTATTATACTTATTATATATTTTATCTGCTTCAATTGCTAGTGCTTCTGCAGTAGTATGCATTCTATCTCCTTCTATACTTTTTGCTATTATTTCATTAAATTGTCTAGTATATAAACATAAATTTGAAAAATTACCAGATTTTAATTTGCTTGCAATTTCTTCAAATATTGTTTCCAATGCACTAGCGCCCATCTCTAGTTCTTTTGGTGAGTATTGAAAGTTATTAGTTATTTTTAATCCATTAAAAGTATTCTTATTCTGCATTGCGTTAGAAGTTATATACCTAAAAAGCTCTATTGCAGGGGATGGATATAAGTTTAGTGCGGTCTGAAATACAGCAACTGGAAGTCCAAATAAAGAAGAGGCGCTCATAATATCAGAAGGTAAACCGTGTTTAGTGTCAAAACCAAAGCAAGAATGTAGACACGAAATACCTTTAACTTTTTCATTTCTTATTGGTTTACATTTTAACACACAATTATCACATCCACCAAAGGCGGTTTGTAATAAGTTACTTTGTTGTTTTAGTATTTGCTCACAATACTCTATAACATCCTGATTTTTAGTTGTAAGGTATATATTTTCTCGTCCACATACTTCTGGTCTATTCCATGCGGTAGCAGCTGAGATAAATAAGGGATAAAATAATTCTAACCATGCTTCCATACGTTGTGGATTAAAACTAACTTTTTTATTGATTGCTACTGGAGCAGGTTTTGCTGAAGCAGGTTTTGCTGAAGGAAGCTGCATTTGATAGTAATAAGGATTTTGATCTACATACATCCACGGCGTATTCTGAGTATAATTTGTATAAAAGTTATCTGCTTTTATAATATCAAATAATGCATTATTTTTAGTAGTAGTAGTTGCAGCTTCTGCAGGATCTGGACCATAAAACATGTTAAAAAAACCTATTTTAGATAAAAAGTCTCTGTCTTCTGAGGTATAGCTATCAAAAAAGTCTGTTCTGTTCCTTATAATATTAAAGTTTTTGGTTGCTTCAACTGAATTTTCCGAGCGAGCGCGTCGATATAGAATAGAGGCAAGAAAATTAATTTTTCTCCAAATAATATCACGTGTTATTTGAGTTTTAACACCATTTGGCCCATCTAATATATCAAGATATTCTTTTATTTGTTCCATTAAAGCTACATTTGATTTTGCTGTATGCGCGCCTTGCATTACCCAATCATTAAACGTATCATTCGCAAATGTATTATTCACTTTATCTTCTTGCATAGGTACTTCTTCTTCTAAAGGTATAAGGAATCCTATTTGTTTTGTAAAAATAACATCTTCTATAAAAATAACAGGGATACTTTCTAAAATATTTTTTATTTCTATTATTGTGGATATGGTATCTTCTGCCAATTTATCTTTAACATGCCTATCATGCAAAACTAAAAGAATAGAATTTACCCTTAACCATCGTACCATACGAGTTACTTTATCTTTTGTGCTTATGCCACCATCAGCAAGAATAGTATGTTTTACTTTTTCAAGTAATTCTGCATTGGAGTCATCCTGTAGTTTAACAGCTGTTTCCCATAATCTCGTACCTACTGCTAGCTGTCTTATATCAGTAACAGCGGCTCCGGCGAGATCAAAAAGACCATAAAAGTATATTTTAGTTAAAAATTCATCATCTTCCTTAGATAGAATGGTCTGGCTATGGATTAAATCCATCAACTTATTTAACTCTACTAATCTATACGAGATAGGGTATGTGGTAATATTATCTTTTTTGACGCGAGCTTTGAATATACCTACTATTGTTTTAATCTTTAACCATATAAGGTTTTTAGTTTCTAAGTCTGTTGCAGTACTAAGTTCATTTTTTATATAATCTTTTACTAATGAGAATAAGTCTTTATTTGTAAATTGCCCAGGATTAAATGAAGCTTCCCATTTTAGTATTTTGTCTTCTAATGATTCTTGTTTTACTTCGGGTTCAACAGTTACTGTTGGGTCTATTGTTACAGGTTCTGCCTTTGTATTGATCATCTCTGACAGTGAATAATCTAACGCTATATGGTCTCTAAAATCAAGATCATCAAAATTAAAATAAGTGTCAAAATCCATTAACAAGTCAGCTACATCAGTAGCCAGGTTCTTAATCAAATTGAATATAGGTTCATTAGTTTTATTAACCTGCATATGGTCGTTCAGCATAAGCAGTATGTCTTTTATTTTCATCCACACTAAATTACGCTCTATTTGCTCGTTTTCTCCAACCAATCTTTCGGTTATACAAATTTTTATAAAATTAAAAAGTTGTACATCACTATAGGTATCTAATGGGTAGGTTGCTTTCCATTGTTGGAATTTAGTATTTAAAAGTTTTTCTATATTTTTCTGTTCTGGTTTAGTTATTTTCTTTTTCATTTTACCTTCTTTTTTACCCAAACTGTTTTTACCTGGTTATTTTTACCCTAAAAGGGTAATAAAGGTTATAACCTGGTTTACCCTAAAATATACCCCTATTTTAACTATTATATTCATCTGGCCCTCCGCGCGCGGGCTAATAAAATAGCGGCGGAGCCGTATAAGTATTATACATAAAATATATTACATAAAAAATGTCTTTAGTATCTATAGAGAATATACCTTAGATTTACTATAGGGAGTAGATACGGCTGCCTTCGACTGCCTGCGGCTCTTTAATACATACAGAGCCTGTACCTACGGTGTCTTTAGTTACCAGTGTAGGTTGTACCTTCGGCTGCCTACGGCTGCCTACGGCTCTTTAGTTGACTATTTGGGTTGTCTTTAGTTATCTTTGAAGGGTGTCTTTAGTTGCCACTAAAGGTTGTCTTTAGTATACATATACAGATAGATATTTATACATTCTATACGACTCTTTGCAACACTCATGCCAACTTTCTATCTATCTTCCTCGGTGCCTATCTTTTTATGGCAATATTTCTTTGTATAAGCGTTTTTATGAAACCCACGTAGATACTGGAGGAGTCAGTGTTTTGCCCTAGGGGCAGCATCTCATTTAACAGTATATGTACTGTATAGCTTTTCTGCCGTGTTAATTATCACATTATTACTAAAAGTATTAGAAACACTAAAGGAATTTACTGAATAATCTGCACTTATAGTCAAATTTGTAGGTGTCTCTTCGTCTATCGGGACGATCAAAGTTTTGATTTTTAGCGGTTCTGAAACTTTCCGCGTCTTTACTGGGGATGCTGTTATTTCGCCCTGGGAGAACATTCTTGAAAAATACATGGTCCATGGCTCAAAATTGAGTTCTTTTATGTCTTTTTCTATCGATTTTTTGAAAGCCATAACTTCTTTTGCTTTAGGGATGCTATCAACTAGCTTCAAATCTTCCCATAAGTCTGTAATCCTACAGCATTGGTGCAGAATATCTTCTGAAAACTCAGTATAGCTGTGAAGTTTCTCTGGAGGACAATAAGATAGGTAGCATTCTATATCTTCTTCCTTCAAACCATCCATTAATTTAGAAGCAATCGTATAAAGATCTGCACAACTTTGTATAAAAGAAAGAGATAAGTGTGAGAATAATGCAGGATACTCAGCTTCTGTTAGCTTTTCAGGCAATAAACATGTGTCTTTTTCTCTTCTACGCATACAGAAAGTAGATGATGTATCACATTTTCTTTTGCAATGTTCAAGGCAGGTAGTTTCTGTGAAATTCATAAGCTGAGAGGTGTTGTTTATTCTTTTTAGCCGCTCGAATATAATAACTGTCTCTCTATACTCTGCATTTACTGGAAGTAATATGTCTTTTGTAGGTGGTTGCTGGGTTTGAAATATGTTTGGATATGCTTTTAGGGCTTGCAATACATGAATAAAACTGGGTCTTAGAATGTTTTGTTGTATAGGTTTTGCTAAGAAATCATTTAAGTTTTTTAATACTGCTGCATACCCCACATTTCCATTTTCTTCTTGCTCGCGCATACCCAAAAAAGAGAGTCTTGTAAGCAAGAAATATGCCACAATAAAATTCTGTTTTGGGTCTATATGTAAGTCTACATCTCCTGATATCTCAGGGAATAAACAATGTTTTTCACAGTATCCGGGCGCACAATGGTCTATCTTCTCTATCTTACAGGAATTCTTTACAATGTCTATGGTTTTTTCTACTATCCTTACTGAGTATGGACGTAAGTTTTCTATATTGAACATTATGTCAAGATCAAAATGGTTGAGTATCTCAATAAATTCATCATATAAATACTTTAATTTTTCTGTATACACTATAGGTTTGCTCCTTTTTCGTTATAAGTATTAGTATCTTCTTAGTTTTTTGTTTGTAGTTTGTTTATAATATTAATATTCTTTTGCAATAATTTATTCTTTTAGCGCCGGGGTCGCGAGGCAGAAAAGCATATTTTTATAAAATTTTCCACCGAAAACAGAAATTTTTAGTTTAAACGCCCTCTATGCTCTTTATTTTATTAGCCCGCTGTAAGACCACTATTTACAATTTATCGTGGCTCCTACCTATCTTCCTGTTCGAATTAGACCATATTCTAATCCAGTTCCCCATACCCTTCCTGTCATAGTAGGTTTTTCGCCAGAAGAAAAATAAGCCTCAGTGGCAATACCCAGCAGTTTAGTTTAATAAAAAAAGAAGAGTAGTATATTATATATACTACTCTTCTTCACGGATAGTAATCAACCCATCGTGATCGTTTTGATCATCGAAGTCGAATACTACATCCAATACTATGTGTTTTCCAGAATATTTTTTAACATGATCTTTGTAAATTCTTTCTAAGTCTCCCATGGAGATCATGTGTATTACATTGGAGTCAGAATTAGGTTTGATGGTGTCTACAATAAACATTTTCTTTAGTATTTTGCTCATACTAACCTCTCTTTGATGGTCATAGCCACCAATGTATGGAAGTTAATCTCTTTAGGCCAGTTAAGATTGGTATTATAGATACTGTTTACACAGTATTTCATTACGTTATTTGCTGAAGCTTCTTCTCTCCCCGCGAGTGCGTGCCCAATTTCATGAGTAAGGAGAAAGAAAGAAGCAAGGTGTACGTATTTTACTGGTGCGAGGTTAAGGATATCAACCCATTTAGGTTCATCTGTAGCCACCCCGACCACTATTTCTTTAGAATTTCTCACGAATATTCCGTGAGCGTCATGAATCGGGTCTATGGGCTCTAGACGAATCTTGTTGATACTCTGTTTAAGTTCGGTTTCGGATATCGGTAATAAGCTCAGCCAACGCAATACGGTCGGCTTCGTTAACAGTCTCTTGTGGTTCGTCGGGATGACCTGCATCTCGGAAATCATTGTCGTAAGCGAATTCATCTTCTGTTGGGAAATCATATTCATCTACTCCTTGCTGATGGACGATTGATGGGGCGACCATAGTACCAAGAACGTAGGCTGCTTCTTGTACACTTTCGAAGTTAATTGGATCAGGTTTAGCCGGAGTAACCAGAGGAAGGTCAACTGTGGTTCCTTCCTTGGCTTGGATTAGTTCGGTTTGTGTTTTACGGATGTTATTCTTGGTAATTAGCACTTCTGATGCTAACTCTTTGAGATTGTTAGTCATTCTGGTGAGTACCATCTTTTGTTGTCTAGCACGCTTGTCTGCTAGATCAATGATTTCTTTTTGATGTTTTTCTGCTTGTCGTTCCTCTAATGGTGGCGTTTCCCAGTTTCTGAACCTGGCGTTGCAGTTGGGAGCAAGGCAGTGTAGTAGTTGTTTTTCTCCTTCTTCTGCGTCGTAGTATACTTCAATTATTGTGGAAAGTTTTCCACATGCAGGGCATTTTCTTAGTTTGTCTCTGGGGAAACCCTTGGGTCTGTCTGCTTCTTGTTTGAGCCACTCGAATACTCCAACTAGTAAGGAAACAAACAAAATTATTCCAAAAATTGTTTCCATACATACCTCCTCTTAGTTAAATTTTTTATTTAAAAGTGAAGGGGCAGCCTTGTGGCTGCCCCCAACTTTACTTCACTTCATTCGTTTGTTCGGGCTGTTACTCTCCGAACGGGACGTCAGCGCCTTCGTCTTCGATCACCGGCGCCGCGGCAGCCTGAGCCTGCTGCACAGCCGGTTGCACCGGCTGCGTGCCCTTGGAGGCGTTCATGATGGCGGCGATGTCCTCGGCGCTCATTCCGTTCTTGGCTCCCATCACCTGGAGGACGGCGAGCATGCCCGGGTCGATGATGGCGCCGGAGGCCTGGGTGCGGTTCTTCTGGGAGTCGTTGCCGAGCTTCACGAGCCTGGCGCGAAGCGAGAACGAGCGGATGCGACGCTCAGGCTTCTCCAGGAGGTGTCCGACCTCGAACAGGGTCGGGCGTCCCGCTACGAGGACCTGCTTGCCGGTCTTGAGGAACTTGGCGATGGACTCGGCATACTTGCCCCACACGACGACCGGGAAGTTGGTGTGCGCTTTCTTGTCTCCGTAGTCTTCGTTGACGACGACGGTGAACGAGCAGCGCGCGTTGTTCTTCTTCGGGTCGGTGTGGGTGTTCGGGGTGAGGGTGGCGTCCGCGGCAACGTTTCCTGCAACTGTCATTTCGGCGAAATTCATGGTATTTTTCTCTTTTCTTGTGTTTATTGCCAGCTCTTAATGTGCTGGGTTAGGTGTTGATGGTTAGCAATCTTAGGTTACTTGGTGGAGGTTGTTAGTTGAGCTTGAGTTACCACTCCCCTTTCGTTATTGTTTTGATATTTATGGTGATAAACTTCAGAGGGATTTAAACGTATTTACGGTTGTTCTTTCGTTGGTTCTTTTTTCCCTGCGAAGAAACACTTAGGGTGATCGCACCGAGCACAACGTAGCCATTTGCAAGGATCGTATTCTTTATCGTAGCCCCACTGCCAGCCTACGTTGTTGATGATGTAGAAGGGTAGCATTTTGGTGTTTCCTTTCTCTTTTTTTAGTTCTCCGGTTCGCCGCCGGGGGATTTAAACGTATTTGTCGTTCTTCTTTCTTCCCCCGGCGGCTGCCGGTTTAGTGACTATCTGATACGGACGACACGCCCATCTGAGGCCCTGATGACCCTGAGAAGGAGGATGTTCTCTACAAACTTTCGTGTTTCTCCTTGCGGCGCCGAGAGACGGACGCAATTTTCCATCGCCTTGAGGGCTGTAACCCCGGATGAGGACAGGAGTGTGCTGTTGGTTAGGTTTTCAGCTCCCTGGGTACTGGTGAGAATGAGCACTCCCTCGTTGTTTACCTCTTTGCAGTTGGGGTAGAACGAGAGTTCCAACCCCATAGCCTGCACCGAGAACTTGCCAGTAGGTGACCCTAGTTCTTTTATCCAGTTGTACATCTTGGCAGGTGACAACCAGACCTCGCACTCCGACCAGAGAACACCGTCAGGGTACTTTGATTCCATGAGTTGGTACTCTTTGATCTTGACGGTGACCCCCCAACTGGAAGAGGAAGAGACGAGTTTCTTGCCGTTCTCCTCTTTGATCTGTGGTGCGTTGGGTATGTCTTTGTGCTTGTTTAGGAACCTAGATGCCTGGGCAATGACCTTGGACATCGCAGGGCCGATGATACGCGGCTGTTCTTGATTCACGCTTTAGTTGCTCCTTTCATTTTACTGTAGAGATAATTTTCCTTTAAACGTTTAGTTTTACTTCTTTTGGTGCTTAGCTCGTTTTCCTTTAAACGTTTGGTGCTTGCCTCCTTTCTTTGTTAGGTGCGAACGCTTAGTCTAACCTCACCGGGCTTTTGAGGGCGCTCCGGCGGGTCGAACAACATCTTCATCATGTTGAAGAGCTTGTGGGACTGCTTGATTACGAGCGTTTCATCTGCTCCTTCCTGCTTGTCTCTGAATAGCAAAGACAGCTCCATGGTTTCACAGTTGAGCTCGGCTTTTACTTCGCCGTCATCAAGCGTTTCGGTTAACAACACTTTTGCCATGAGTTTCTCCTTATGCGCGTATCTAGTGGAAAGGTGTACCAGAGGTAACACCCTCCCCGTTTGTGTTAATCCTCCCCCAGGTTGTGTGACTCCAGTCTCCGTTGTCTGACTCCCTCTGGCAGTATTAGCTCCTTACAACCTTGGAGTAGCATTTCCTACTTTTTCATGTTCTTGCGAACAGAGTCCAGGCTCAGATGCACGATTCTCGAACGCCCTGCTTTGGCGCTCACCTTGAAGTTGCGCGTTTTGTACTTGCCGCGGTGGATTCCGTAATACACGGAGTTGACGGGGATGCCCATGATGGTGGCGGCCTCTGCTGCGGTTACGAACACTTTCTTAATGCTGATCATTTGTTTCTCCTTTTTTGGTTAGGGGGTTAAGGTTTAGTTACTTCAGGTAAGAAGAGATTTTGGTGGCCACCAAATGTATTTCGCCTAGGGAAGACCTGCTAAGCCTTCCTTCTACTATGATCTTTGCTCCTTTTTTGAGAAGGAGAGCCGATACCGCTACCTTTCCAAAGGCGACTATGGGGTAGTACCCGACAGTGTAGCTTTTTCCGAATATTTCTTTGTTTTCGATTTTCGTTTTCACGGTGAAGCGTACTCCCCCGTGAGAAGAAGTGAAACGTACTCCTTCGTGAGGGGGATCGAGATTGGTTACGTCTTTAAATAACGACCCTAAAACGCACCTGTTGTAGGGAGAAATATACACAGTAGTATTCCTTTCGTAGGAGGGAGCCAAGTTGCTCCCTCCTGGTTGGTAGGTGAAGTTATTAGGTTAGATTTGTCCTGTGCGTGCCAGCTCCTGGAACTTGCGGATGATGTTGTGTAACTGGTCTTGTGAGATGGTTAAGCCCTCATTGGGGGTACAGTCTCGCTCTGACGCGTGAATATAGATAGTGCCTATGCTGTTCTTTTTGTGCCCCTCTTTGCCTATCTTCGCGTATCTGGGCATGGCGAACCCTCGTCTAAACACCCAGTTGTGAACCTTTATTCCGCTCTCGCTGTACTTGATTATGTTACCGCAGCAGCGACATGTTGCTCTGCCGAGTCCGTTGGACGTAAAGGTGACTGTTGACAGATTTAACGACGCATTATTCGCGTTCTGATCATTTTTCCGGAGAGCACGAATAACCTTCGTTTCTTCCAAGGTGATCATACGTACCTTTTTCTTTTCCATACCAGCCTCTTTCTAGGGGAGGAGCTAGCCCCTCCCCTACATCCTACTACCAGGTTGTTAGTTGTCTGTGGGTGTATTACGAGTTTTCTTCTTCTATTTGCTCGTATACACGGTAGAGAGCAAAGTCAGGTGCTTTCATTTGAGCCGCCATCTCTTTGCGCTGACTTTCGTCGGAGATGTCCGCGATGATGGTTATTTCAGCGCCGGACGCGAGGTCTATTCCTTCTACGATTACGGTCATTTGTATTCCTTTCTTAGTTCGTCTCGGACTTGCATGAGTATACGCCCGAGATGGTTAGTGCCAACACCTTTGCATACTCCCCAAAAGGTATCATCCCACCAGTTACCCTCGATAAGTGTGGCATCGTGTGTTGCGAGTAGTTGTAGTTTAAGCTCGTAGTCTTGGAACTTGATACGTACCAGTTCCAGCATTACTTTTAGCTTGACTTCTTCCCAATCTTCCCTGAGCTTGAGGGACCTTCCTAACTTTTTAGCTATGCCAGGAAGTCCTACTGAAGCAATTGTCTTTCGTTTTACGAGGTCTAGAGTTTTAGCCGCTTGAAATGCGTGCTCCACCGTACGATACTCTATTCCCTCGAATACGATAGGTGACGGATGGAAGTTGGAAAGAAACGAGAAAGCTTCATCGAAACTTTCTATTTTGTCCATTGGTTTAGAGACCCATATCGTTGAACGCATCGTTCATTTCATTGAGAAGTACTTCTTCCCCATTGATGCTTTGTGTCGGCGGCGCCTCGACAACAACGATGGTCTCTATCGTCATGGCGGGGACGGGGAAGATGCTGTAGGCGTTGAACCCCTTGAGCATCGCGTTGAAGCGTTCGATTTGGTCGTAGAAGTATAGCGCGTCGGATCCCGACGGCTTGGTGAGAAATTCAGCTATCGAGTCTTCGAGGTAGATGTGAAGGTCCAATTCCTCCGGGTTGGGGATGGACATCATTCCTTGGAACGCCGCCATCAACGAGGCGCCGAGGTAGTCGATGCCGGAGATCTGGTTGATGGGCGTCGCGCAGAACTTCTGACCGAGCAGGATGTACCTGGTCTTGGTGTTGTCGGTCTTCCACAGGGCTACGGCACTGTCTTTTTCCGTGGCGTTGATTCCTCTGACGAACAGATTGATTACCTTCATGAGTTTCTCCTTGGCGCGCGCAGGCGCCGATAAATAGTTGGGTAAGGGTGGATTAGTTACGCGCTATTGCCATCTATATTAATTACCTGCAGTGGAATGCAAAGCAGGCTTTAAAGCAGGCTTCTTGCCCACTGCCCCGTTTTGTGCATTCCGCCTGACATGCGTATAACCCGAAACAGTGAGGTTGTATAGGAGGCAACGGCTTCGGCTGAAATGCAGGAGGTAGGTGTTTATGGGGTGGAGGTTCTGGAAGCTTCTTCGGGGCTTCCGCCTGTACGATGTTAACGAGTACCAACATAAGCACTATTACGATGAGCTTTTTCATTGTTTCTCCGTAGCTAGCTCTAACTTCCTGTACTCTCAACTGAGAGTAAGTTCAGGTTTGTTGAGGTATAGCTACTATAAAAAGTTATATGCCCGGCCAAGCGCCGGGCTTTGATGTTAGAATGGTTCGTCGAAGTCCTCACCTTCGGGATCCAGATCGATGTCAGGAATCAGATCCTGGTCCACGAAGGAGGAAGAAGCAACTTGTGTTGCAGCTTTCACCGTCGGAGTGGTTCCTCCGGCTGCTTTTGTCCTGACCAAGGCAGGAGTTAGGTTCTGTTTCTGAACCGGAGTTACGGGGGTTACAGGAGGAGGCGCTGTTGGTGCTTGCTGAGTGGGCTTCATGCTCCTGATGTCCAGCTTGTTGGTTGCCCACACCTTGAGATCCACCTGCATGGGCAACCCTTTAGCTGTCCATGCTTCGGTGAGCGCTTGAATGCAGGCTACCTCGTGCGCCTTTCCTTCCTCGGTTAGGGCTTTCTGATTGAGCGCGCACTTGCCGTTGCTGGGCAAGCCTCCATTGGAGTACTTGTTTCCTCCGATGAGCTTGAGTGGAGCGAAGAACCTTATCGCTCCGGTTTTCAGGCTGATGCAGACTCTCCAGTCGATCTGCATTGCCGCAGCCTTTATTTTGTTGACTTTGTAGGAGATTACTAGGTCTACGAAACCTAGTATCGCCCATTCAGGAGCGTAGTCGATAGCTACCAGTCTATCTGGTGCTACGAGTTTGAACTCCCCCAACACATTTATTTTTCCCATTGTTTTTACCTTTCTTGAGAGGGGGTTTGAACCCCCCTCTCCTGTGATAGCTGCCAGGTTATTAGTTATTTCGTTTTCAAGCCTAACGAGGCAACCAACTGCGTTGCCACATTGATGGTGGTGTGAGGCGCTTTCTCCCAAGCTTTCAGAAGGTCGTCTACTGCAGTGAGATCCGCAGCCGCTGCTAGGAGTCCTGTATACCTGTTACGCCACTCCGTAATCTCTGCAAGCATGAGATCCCCATCCTCGGTGTCTGCCTTATCGAGGAGTGCCAGCCCCTGTTCTTGCATCATGGACCACGCCTCGGCGATACGCTCCTTTGCATCTATGGGCAGCTTGGGTTTTTCTTCAACCACCTCTTTCTTTTCTTCCCAGCTTAATCTGCATTTGGTTCCGAAGGTTCCACCATTGTGGTGGGGGTAGGAGAAGGCTCCCCATGACTTCCCCGTTTTGGAGATAGCTACTGCTGCTAGTGCCTTTGCACTGGTCAGGTTGAGCTCTTTCCAGTTGAGCAAGTGAAACCATACTATTCGGTACCCTTCTTGAGCCATTCGCTCCCAATACCCTTGAGCATCTGAGCGTTGAGTAGACGCTTCGTAGATGCCCTGTATTGTGGATACTACCTTCTGCCCCGTTAGTGGAGAATACTCCCAATAAGGGAGCTTTACTTCGGTGGAAGCCATCGGAATTCCATTGCCATCCATACCGACGACTATTCTTGCTCGAAGTTTTACTTCTTCTTCGGACGCTGCGGGCACCCCTGCGATGCCCCTGTATAATGCTTTGGCGCATCGAACCACTAAAGGCTCTCTTTGCACCGCTTTCTCTGTGGCACCTTGTAGTTCTTTCTTTGCTCTCGCCACAGCAGCGTTTATGTCTTTGTATAAGACATGTTCCATGTTTCCTCCTTTAGGGGAGGGATACACCCTCCCCTATGCTTTATACTACCAGGCTGTTAGTTGAGCTGTGCCATATTGTATTGTTCGTAGCTCTCCATGGCACTTTGTGCGTTGGCTTCGGTTGCATAGTAATCAACCGATTCCCTGGCAACCGGACCACATTCCGGACACCAGGTGCCAAAGTAAAACCCAGCGGCTGACTTCAACACACGGAGTTTCAAGGTTTTTCCACAGCACTGAGTTGGTGCTGGGGTTCCAAAGTACGTGAGTCTCACTTTTACCTCCTTAGTGGAGTAACGTTTGTGGGCAACGGTATCTCCTTCTTTTTTGAACTGTTGGTGTATTGAGCTAGGGCTTGTTGGTACAAGCTCTTAAGCCCAGGAGTCAGCTTCTCGGAGGACAGTGACTCCAACATCTCCGTTTGTAGCTGGGTAGGACTCATGCCCGATACCTCAGCTATGCGTTCTAGGAAAGTCATGATTACTCCTTGCGGCAGCAGCTGGCGACTGCGATCTCTTTGACGATCTGGGTTCCGCGTCCACCCGGGTCGATCATGATGGCGTTCTTGTTGTAGCGGACGGGATGCGCGACCTCGCGAGTCTTCACGACCCTCATGGTCTTTTTTTCGTTGAGTTTCGAGCTTTTTCCGCAATTTTCGCATTTGAACATGATCTTTCTCCTTAGCACACTTGGTGCTGGTTAGTATGTTGAGTTTAGGGTTGATTAGTTACGCACTGCCTGTTTATGTAAATGAAGGGATTATAACCAGCGCCGCGCGCGCCGATAATAAACGAAAGCGCAGCACTGGGTTATAAGATTAAGAAACTCTTATCCGGCTCCTGATAGAGTCGAACATGGTTTCTTTCATCTGGTTATCTTTGCCCAGGTGAAATACCTTCCGCATTAAGGCGATTGCGATGGGTGACGCAATTCTCGGGTCTGTGGTTATCATTCGGACGGTATCGCGGCGTGCGCGGGTGATTTCTGGTTTCATCCAATTACTCCTTTCACTCTAGAACCGAAATACCACACCAGCCCAATTACCAGTATGGTTTCGATTACCCCCCAGGCTGCTATTATTAACAGCCCGTATACGATGCTTACCATCGTTCGTTTCGAGCCTGCTGTTTCCAGAACTCGTGGAAGCGGGCGTAGTACTCGTCCATCGCCTTCCGTCCCGCATCCGTTAGCATTTTTCTCAAATACAGTTTTTTGGCTTCTCTTTTGTTTCTTTTCTTACCCTGTTTCATGTCTCTTTCCTTTCTAGGGAGGGGCAATGCCCCTCCCGTGGTTAAGACTTCCTGGCTATTGAATTAGTGATTGACGCACCTCGTCCTCAATCTCCTTTTCTTTGAAGACGAAGTACTGGATGACCTCAGCGGAGTCGCTGAGCTTTTCCTTGTACTTATCCACCAAAGTTCTGGCGATGAACGTCCCCACCTCTTCCTCTTTGGGGGACGCCTCGTAGGTCTTGATCCCTTCGAGAACATCAGAGGAGTTTAAGAAGAGACCAAATCCAAGCAATGCCACGGTCAGAACGACCTTAATCAGGCGAACGACTGGGTGCTTGGCCATCTCTTCCTGCTTTTGTTTGAGATCCTTTCTTGCCTCGGAGATTTTCTTGTGCAACATAATATCACCTCCTTGTTGCTTGTTAAGGGTTGTTAGCAATGGACAGCTTCGGTGTGAGTAAGCAGAAGCTGCATAACCCTTTCGTCTGCACCAGCGAGGAGCACCTTAGTCTCCTCACCCTTAGGACTAAACACCCATGTGTTGTAGTCCCATATGCTTTGGGGTATCCCTGCGTATTGTCGTAGTCGTGCAGAGATAACATCGTAGCGCGATAAGCAAGCGCTTGTACTTATCCCACGATAGTTGAATATAAACAGAGGAGCCATGATGTGCTCCTTTCTGGGAGGGGGCAGTGCCCCTCCCTGTTGACTAACTGAAGGTTACTCCTTTCTGTTGTGGAAGGAGTTCATGGACTCTTCAAATGTCTCAGGGTCCATGAGGTGGGTGTCGTGAGATGCGCTGCCGGGGTGTTCCATCACCTTCTCGTGAACCTTCTCGATCACATCCATCGGTAAGGACGTAACCTTGATCCCGATGTTGTCGTGGCTGTCAGGACGTCCAAACCTCTCAAACTCTTCAACATCCTGTGCGTTGAAGAACGCCCTGAGGATAGGGTAGTCTTCAGGAAGGTTATCGGTTCCTAAAGATCTGACGATGAGGTCAGGGTTCTGGAACTTGAGGTCCAGGAGCTCGTTGACTGTAAGATCAAGTTTCGAAGTGCTGTGGATCTCATTGTATGTGAATTGGCGCCCCAGGACCTTGTTGTTGAAACGAGTCATGATGGCGAAGGAATAGCGTTCCTTGCTACCGGGGTTGTCCTCCGGGCGATACTTCGCCCAAAGGGTCTTCCAAGTTTCTTTCCAAGACATGATTGTCTCCTTTCTTAGCCCCGCGTTGTGCGCGCGGGGCTAAACAGCCTACTACCAAGTTACTTCATTATTAGTTACGCGCTTTGCTGGCGAACGCGGCGGAGGCCGCCAGAGTTAAGGCGCACCACGTCGGACTTGGGCGCTTTAGGAGCCTTTCCCTCGACGACCTGGATGTGGGTGTGAATCTTACGTCCTGCCACCTGACGGATGTACTCCGCCAGGTGCGCCTTGATTTCTTTGCTGCTGAACATCACTGTGTCCTTTCTGGGGAGGGCTGTGCCCTCCCCTGGTAAGAGGTTGAGTTGGGAAATTAGAAGTAGTACTCGCGAGCCACAAAAGACCCGCGTCCGTTAGCCTTGGGGACCTGAACCTGGTACTTTACCTGGTCCCCGCGTTTCAGGACGAAGATCTTAGAGTTGAACGGGATGCTCTTTTTCCAGTCGTTCATCTCGCGGTTGTCCGACGTCGCCACCTTGTTGAGAGTACCCTTAAGCAGTCCTATCAAGAAGTCTCCCTTGGGGGTGAACTTGAACCCAAGGTTCTTGCTGTTATCGACCTCCAGTAGGATAGGGCAGGGCTTCTTTTCGAACTCGCACTTGAGCTGGGTGGCGCTGAGGCAGATCTGCCACGCGATGTCGTCCATCTTGACGCCGTCGATCAGCGCCATGAACACGTTCTCCACGAGGAATCTGACCACGTATCCAGGGATCTCCGTGGACGTAGCCCACAGCTGCTTCGTTTCTTTCTCTTTCATTGTAATCTCCTTTATGGTTAATACAGCCAGGTTGTTGGGTTGACATTAACATCTATAGTAAGAAGAGATTAGTTAACGTCCAATCTCTATCACAATGACGTTTGGATTAAGCGCTTTCGTTACCGTCCTCTTCGACGACAATCATGCTGTCGTTTAGGGTCTTGAGGAACTCACATATGTGCTTTACGTGGTCTGTAAACTTTTTGTTAGAAAGCAGTTCCCCTATCGTTAGCACAGGGCGAACCTCAACTCCAAAGGCTTCTAACCCCTTGACGAAGCCTGCATTGAGGTGTAATTCAGCTGTCTCTGATTTAGTTGTCATTGTATACTCCTTTAGTCTTCTTGTTGTCCAGTAAGAGTATTATATTAACATTGGCTTTGTTTATCCACGCGCCAATGAGACGTGGGTAAGGGTTAGAACGGAATGTCGCCATCGGGCGCCGTTTCCGCGCGAGCCTGAGTGCAGAGGTCGCACTCACACTCGTATCTTCTTGTTAATGGTTAGTAGGGCAGGTTGATAGTCCCTGCCCTTAGTTTAGTTATCCGAACACGAGGTGCGTGGGCACATCACGCCGAGGCGCGCTGGACTCGTCGTACTTGTTGAACAATTCGTCGTCCTCGCACTTAGCGAGGAAGAGGATTATCGCTGCCCACAGATAATCCCCAGGGAAGTATGTTTCCCCGTTGGCGGTTGCGGTGGTGGTAAGAAGTACGCGACGAAGGTCATCGTACTTCTCGATGAGAATGGTACGAGGGATCATGATGCACCCCTCGTTTTGCTCTAGAGAGACGCCAGCTTCGTCGAGCATCTCTCTCTCCCATGGGAAGTCAGCTGGACGCTGTCTTCCTGAATGAAGGTATTGTAGGACATACTATCTCCTTCCGTTGCGCGCGGGCTAAGAAAACTATTGGCAAGGCTCATCTACTGATGAGTATCTTACCTATTAGCCTCATACTACGCAACTATAAACAACAAAGATCAACCTACTCCTCTTTCGTGTACATAAAACTAGAGGAGTAGGGTTAGTATCATCCTTCTCTGTAGAAGCTGCAGAGATTAGAGAAAGGGACGATTGTAAAGGACACCTGTTGCCCGCGATCCCTCCTAACCACGAGCATTAGATTGTGCCTGACCTCTGACCACTCTACTGTGACTGTCATGGTCGTCGGCGGCGGAACGTACACAAGGAACGGGACGTTGGGATTCATACTTATCTCCTTTCTTGTTACGAACGTTGTCCTTAGTAGACACATGTCTACTGCTCCTATATCAATGAACAGTTAATATATGCCCCTATCTTAGTCTCGCTGTATATAGATAGCACTAAGTATAGGGACAGATGGTTACGCACGGTACTGGAGACCTCTGTTTGACTTCCAGGACCTGGTGTCTTTGCGATGCCTGTTACGGCATGCCGGGCACTGGCACTTGCACTCTTTGTTTCCTTTGACCCTGTAAGCATCTTTTGCAAAGGACACTAGCTCTCTTGTAGCCATAACTACTCCTTTCAGTTGTCTACCTGTTCCCTCGTGGGCGGGCTAAGAAAATATAGAACAACACCGTTAAGATTATACTGCCACGTTATGTCCAAGCAGTTGTTATGTGTTAGTCCTCAAACACGGCTAAGCTGATGAAGCCGCCGATGATGAGGATAGAGAGTCCAACCATAGGGGGTTGGGTGAAGGTGGCCACGTACAAGAACGCAGTGACTCCTAATACTAGTGCTGACTTTATCATCTGGTACCCCTTTCTTTGCTAACGTGAACGATCTCCTGCTGCCACCATTGATGACAGAGCCCCACCATGATCCCAGTGAGCATGGCGTATGCGAATAGTGTCTTCATGTGCTTCTCCTTTCATAAAGAAGTAAAAGATCCCTTCTCATGCACATATAGGAATGAAGTGCGGTAGGAGAGAAGGGATAAAGGCATCGAGCAGATATTAGCCCTCGATGATCTTGCGGATGTCCTTGCGGATGGACGTCGCATCCGAAGGGTTGCGTGACCAGCCCTTGCGGATGTTCTCGATGCTGTTGTTAGAGGTGTATTCGTTGAACACGAGTGCGATGAGAGTGAGGAAGTACATGGTATTGCCCTTTCTTGGTTACGAACGTTGTTATTTACTGTTAGAAAGTTGAGTGGTGGTTATCATCTTCTGTTCACGGAGTGCTTTCAGCTCCGCACGAGCCTCCATAGCCAACACTTCGTTGATGGCTTCCTTGAGTGGCCCGTTTTCCACTCTTGCCAATGTAGCCATTGCCTTGTTTAAGTTGTTCTGAATGTTCTTTTGAGTGGTAGTCATTGGATTTCCTTTCCTTTTTACCTTTTGGTTGTGAAAACAGCGTCAGGCCTCCTCGTCTGAGGGGTTACTGACTAACACCAAAGATAAAAAGTAATACGCCAAGCCTGTAGGGTACGGCCCTATAATTATTATATATGTATAATTATTTATAATTATCATTAGGGTGGCTATGCCACTTTTTGGCTTATTTTCTATACTAGGGGACGATTTAAGGTGGGCGCTAAATAAAACATAGTATCTACCTTTCTTCCTAATTACTTATATCTCTACTTATCTCTTTATTTGTATTTCTATATCTCTACTTATCTCTTTATTTATATTTATCTATTATTCTCTTTAATTCCTTATCTATCTATCTATCTATCTATTATTCTATTTATTACTATATTTAGTATAAATTATACAACACATACTATATGTTGTGTCTATCTTATTTTATTCCTTTTATTTTGGAACCTTATTGCTTTTACTGAAGTCTATACTACGAACTTTTTTGCATTTTTAGTAAAAAAGTTAGCACTATCTGTTGACATTTCAGCGGAATTACGTTATATTATAAGCATAGGAGCCTATTTTAATAATGGCAACTAAAAACAAAAAGAGTGATCCAACCTATAAGTGTAAATATTGTGGGGTGGAAACAAAGAAATCCAAGCTAATACACATGAACGAAAATAATGGTGTTAGTTTGAAGTGTCCATCTTGTAAAAGGACTGTTACAGACAACATGATGATGGACGAAGAAGACGAATAATCCTAGAAACTACTTCTAAATTAATTTAGAAGCTACATACTATGCGTTCCTTATGTTAAGTACCTCGAACCCTAGAGGGGACACCGTACTTGGCGACCGAAAGTCGCGGGGAGCCTAGATAAGTTTTACAGGCAATACTTGTAAATGCTCGATAAAGCAAGGCCGAGGCGAGATTGAATCTAGGAACTAAATACTACCAAAAACTTATACCCAGACACGTTAAGCTGCATATGTTAGAAGCCTAGAACTGTAACCATCTGGACACAACTCCTACTTAGACTTAACATACCGTGAAGCTACACCCTAAGTAATTAGGAAGTAAGGATCGGGAACGCTAACAGCGAAAGCAAATTGCTTCTGGCAATACTGAGTAATTGATTTAAAACACTGTTAAATACTACTAACTAAAGACGATCTACACTTACATTATTATACTTATACTTAGATCTATTTAGCGTATCTTAAGTCACTTTATTTTAGTTAAAGCCTTGTATAGGGGGAGTTGTGTCTAGTGCCTTGCCCCTCCACATTGTCTGCATACGTATATCTTAATATAAACAACAAAAACATTACCTTTAAAGTATAAAACAAATCTTTGTTGTCTTTAGTGTGTTGAAAGTAACCTATAAAACCTAATAGATTCCTTAGCCCGCGCGCGGGGGGGGGGGGGGGGGGGTAAAAAAT